>Ga0256828_1001224_pt1 | contig 16215 bp, 30 predicted proteins | sample CV88metaG_FD_185993 | JGI IMG/M metagenome (GOLD analysis project Ga0256828, IMG submission 185993) | Hydrothermal vent microbial communities from East Pacific Rise, Pacific Ocean - CV88 | ecosystem: Environmental > Aquatic > Marine > Hydrothermal vents | place: Pacific Ocean: East Pacific Rise...
ATTTCAGAACCATTTATTGAAACGTTTCCACCATTAAAACTCTTACCATTAATTTGTATTGTGCTTCCAGTACTAAAAACAGTACTGGAATTATTGCTTTGTGTTATTGAATTACTGAAGCCGTTAAAGAATCCCATATTAAACCTTTCTTGTATTTGCTCTTACTTCATCCATTGTAAAATCTTTTACTATTTTACCATCTTCAAAAACGGTTACAAGTGCGTCTGTAAAATCGTCACAAGTTTCATTAATTCTTCTTACAACATATTCACCCGTGTTTGAGTTAACAAAAGTACTAATTCTACCTTTTTTAGATGCTTTACTTGGGTCAGTAATTGGGTTCTTAAATACATCTTGTTCTGTCCCATCAGGTCTTGTAATACTTGAACATTTAATAGCAAATCTTTGAGTATCTCTATTAACATTTTGCATAATATCTCCACCTGAACCAAATACCATATTCTCCGCAGCATAACCCATTTCTGTTACCATTATAAGAATTTCTCTAATTACTTCTGGAGTAATACCATCTCCCCAAAGAATTCCATAATTACTTGATGCTTTTCTCATTACACCATCTTTACCTGGAATTTCAATATCAAAAACTTCATTTTCTTCCATAATCTCAATCATTCTTTTGATTACTTCCATTGGATTTCCGCTATCAGGTCTAATCACAAATTTTTGATTTGGTCTTGACTCTATTGTTTCTCTAATCCAAGAATTTTTTCCTGTTACTTTATCTGTGAAATTGAATACATCATAACTGTCTGCAACAAAACTCATAATTGGTGCATCAGGATTTTCAATAAGCATTCTTTCAACGAAAGCAATTTCTTTCTTTGTTGAACCATCAGCATTTGCTGTTGTTGTACTGTGTTCTGTAGCAAATACAGAAAAACTAGCAACTTGTTTCATATTGTACATATTTCTACAAAATCTGATACTATTAAAGTTATCTGTTCCCATAAAAATTGAACTGTGTGCAAAACCACCTATTGCAGCTGTTTCAACTGAACTTGAACCTCTATCTCCAAAGTTGTGAAAAGCAAATTGAGCCCATTCTGGAGAACCAAATTCTTCAAGCATTTCTCTAACAAAGTAAGATTTTGTTGCTACTGTTGTTGGGTACCAAACTTTCATATATACTGTTTCCATCCAACCTGCTACCCAAGGTACTTTAGGGTCTGTGCTTTCAAAAGTCATAAGTACCATATTTACTGGGATTACTTTTCCTTCTTCAATACTTCTAATTCTTACTGGAAGTTTACCGTTAAGCTCTTGAACTATGTAGTCCCAACCTTCAACATCAAATGGTACACCGTGTGCTTGTGCGTCTGCAAATGCTTCATCTACTTCCCATTGTTCTATCGGTGCTGTGAATTTTTTAGAAATTATTTGTCCACCTACGAAAACTGTTTCTGGGTATACTCCACCTCTACTTGACATATAATCAAACATTGAAGTCATTGTTGGGTATTGAAATGCGTGTGAGTACTTGTAAGAGTCAGCATACATAACTCTATTCTCTCTATTCATAAACTGTGTAAAATCCGTAATTCTCGGAGAACCTGTTACTGTGTTGTTTGTAATTCTATTTATTTGTGTATTCATATTTGAATCCTTCTTTTTATATTTTTATATGAACTCTGTCATAAAATATAAGCTTAAAACACTGTTTAAGCGCGTTCTTTCCTTCAATTTATTAGAATAATTATATCCTAATGTTACTTAATTATTTCAATCCTAACATTGATGCTACAGGGTAAATGTAGTTCAAGTATAAATCAATTATAATTATATTTGCATAATTCATACTATTCTCCTTTATTTAGTAAAGCGTCGGCTTCATCTAAGATTTCCAAAACTTCTTTTTCTTTTCTTTTAGAAATTTTTGTTTTATACGAATGCAAAGCCATAACTATTTTTTTAGTTTCATAGTCAGGATTTTTAATCTCAGTCATGACTCTTGTCAAAGTTTCTTTTACTCTTGTTTGTAAATTTTCCATTTAATAGCCTTTATATGTTTTTGTTAATATAATTATATCAGGTTAATATTAAACTAAGTTTAAATTCAACGAATTTTTACGCCATTTCAGCAAATTCGTTAAATTCATATTCGTTTACAGATAGTGTTTCAATTACAGCTTCGTCTTCTTGAAGCTCTGTATAATATTCTTCAAGATTTCTGTATAAGGTTTTGCACATATCAACTCTTTCCTCTTCTAACCAACCTAAAACTTCTTCCATTTGGTATTCAGCAAGTTTAGTTATCATATCGTCATCATAATATTCAAATCCATTTACTTCACAAGTATTTTCATGTGAATAATGATTAGAAGTTCTATCAATTGAAATAATTTCATCAATGTAACCGTTATCAATAGCTCTTCTTAATGCACCAAATTGAGATAATTTTTTATGATATCTTAAAAAATCAATAACATTTATAGAACCAGTAAAACTTGCACCGTCTCCTTGAGACCAAAACCCTGTAAATTGTACATCTTCTGTACTAATTTCAAAACCTTTATCAGCAGCATCTTCAATAAATCCTTCAATGATTGGCTCATACCAATCATTGAATTCTAAATTTATATCTCTTTTAGACTCAATGATTTCGTTCGCTACTTCTTTATCAGTTTCTAACCATTCGTCGATAGTACCTATTTTTATTTCTTGAGTTTTCATATTTTAACCTTTATATGTTTTTGTTAATATAATTATATCAGGTTAATATTAAACTAAGTTTAAATTACTCGTTCCAGTACCCAGAAGTTCCTAAATTAAATTCTTTTTCATGATTTCCATCAATACCAATAAATTTAACCGTAGCTTTTTTAGTTGTCATTGAAGCACCTTGGTAAGAAACCCAAGACTCTGAAGATGTATCAATAACTAAATCTTGATATAATTTATAACCATCATATCTAACAATCATATCAATACCTTCTTTCTTGATTAAATCAAGCGCCCATTTTCTAATATCACTATCAATTTGAGTATTATAATCATTTTCCAAAACATCTTCTTCTAATTGTTTGATAGCTAAATCTTTAAATGCTTTTGATTTTACGATTTTTTGTGCTTTTAGCATATACTCAGAAATAAAAGCATCATAATCTTCTTTCTTTAATTTTTCAGATCTGTCTGTATATTTTAGGTATGCTTGTCTTGAAGAATTTTGTGATAAATATAAGAAACCTAATAAAGTACTTGCTAACCTACTAGACTTTTTAATTTGTGCCATTGTTTTAAGCTCATATGTTTTTTGAGGTACTTTTTTTCTTGCTAGTAAATTATCATAAAGTAGTTTTTCATGGTTTTTTAAAGCTTCAATACCAAATTTTTTCTCTGAGTCGTATCTAGTTCTCTTGGCACCTTTTTTCATTTTCTTTTCTAAAGCTTCTAATTTTTTAATTTCAGAATCAGTTAAAGGAACATCTAATTCCTTTAATTTTGGGGCTTTCCCCAAAATTTCATTTATATAGTTTGAATATTTCATTTACATCTCCATTGTTTTATAATATTTATAATATTTATACTTTTATTGCTTTTATGTTTTTATAAATTTTTTGTAATTCAATTAGGAGCTTACTATCACCATCAAAATAAGTGTTTTTAAGCTCACTAAGCTCTTTTTTAATCTTTTGTGTATATTTCTTTGTTCTTCTAAACACTCTAGATGATTTTATTCTTAATATATAGTAATAAGAATATCTAATTATAGTAAATGAAACAAGCCTCTTCTTGGCAATATTGAAAATCAAAAACATAATAACTGATGCCACTGCTTTTAAGACATATATACCTATAGCTGTAAAAATCATTGCATGTGCCATAGCAACACCAAACATATAAGATAATACAATATCAATAAAAACTGGAGCTAAGAAAATTAATAATAAAGAATATCTATGTTCAATATCGTTGACCCATTCTCTAAATCTAATTGTTATTTTTAAAGATTTTATTTTATTATGTAATGGTTTACCTATTTTTCTCCAGAGTATTTCTTCAAATAATATGAAGAAAACCACTCCAACTATCTTAAGATATTTTATAATTCTCTTCATTTATCTTTCCTTTTACTTCTGCTATTTTCCAGAGTCTATAATTTTTGAATGAATTGCTTTTGTAAAAATCCAAATACTTTTCCAATCATTGTTTTCCATAAGCTCATCAGCGTCAAGCCATCTTACTTCATTCCCTACAAATTCGTTTGCATCTTTTTCTTGTTGTGCTTCAGAAGCAGCAAGTTCCCATTCTGCTTGTTCTGTTTTTTCAATTCCTGTTACATCAACTAGGAACCCATTACACATTTGTGACATTTGAGTGCTTACAAGAGTACTACCACAATCATAAATTTTATCAAGAGGAACAATATATCCTGCTTCCTCTTTTACTTCTGTTTGGCATATTTCTTGGTAAGTTGTGTTTTCACCCATATCAATACTACCACCAAATGCAGTTGTCATTCTAACTTCTTTTTGCATTCTTTCGTCCATTGGAGGTTTTGACTCATAAATTAGAGCAAATTTCTTAATGTTGTTATCAAAAAGAATAAATGCAATACTATCCTTTCCTCCTCTCTCAGCATATTGGTAATAACCTCTTGCCTGTTTAACTGTCATAAACGGATCTCCCGCTGGTGTTTTACCTTGACTTTCATACATAATTTCTGCTTTAAAATCTTCCATTTTATTTCCTTTATTTTATTTCTTGAATTTTTTCTTTTTCTTTTTCTTCTTGACAGGTAACACTTATTGCTTCATGTTCTAAATTAAATAATTTTTTCCTATAGTGTTCAATATTAAAGTTTTTACTCTCACAATTTTTAACTTCACATGTTGTATCTTCAGTTATACCTTCATAAATTATTTTATTCTGTGTTATTTTAACATTATCTTTTTCTGAAATTGTTTGAATTTCTACCATATTTACCATTACTGTACCGGCAAAAATAAAAGATAACATTGTCAATAACAAAGGTTTTTCAAAGCAACCATCCATTAACATCATCAAGAATATCACTATGAATACAATACATACAACCAAAAACGCTATTTGCATTAATGTTATGCTAATAAAAGCCAAGAAGTAATAAACTAAAAATGGCAATGCCATAGCCGGTATCAAATACCAATTCTGTTTTACATTAATAAATTTATTAATAGCACCAAATAGTTCTTCAAATAAAACTACAAAAATCATTAAAAACTTCATATTTCTCCATTATTAAATTGTTTAGCAAATAAATACCAATCTTCTTCATCATAATATACAATTTCTTCTAAAATTGTTTTAAATTTATGATTAGTTTCGTCTAAATGAATGCTATCAATATGATTAAAACCAGAAATTACAATCTTGCCATTTAAAAATCTAACACTATATTTAGCATCAAATACAATCTTCTCAATATTTGTCATTATATCTCCATTTTTCTTACTTTAATATTTTGTTCTTTTAGAAAATTAACACCATCTAAAATTCTATAATCATCAGAATATATAACTTCTTTTATTCCTGCTTGTATCATCAACTTTGCGCATTCAATACAAGGGGATAACGTAACATACATAGTACACCCGTTTGTTTCAATACCGTTTTTGGCGGCAAAAGTTAAAGCGTTTGCTTCGGCATGCACCACTGTATTTTTTGAAACTAACTTTCCGTCAATTTCATCTTCACAGCAATTATCTGCCCCAGAAATTGTTCCGTTATAACCGTTGGAAACAATTCTACCATCATTTGATAAAATTGCACCTACCTTACTTCTTTCACAATAACTTTCTTCAGCCCATAATTTCGCTGTCTTCATCATGATATTATCGTATTTGTTCATTATCTAACCTCTCTTACAAATTTTGCTAATTCTCCATTAGAATATCTTTTTAAAGATTCTCTAGTAAATAAATCGTATACTTCATACTTATTATCCCATAATGCAATTAAACCTTTGGCAGCTTTATCGTTAATTGATAAATTTCTATCGTAAGGACTATTTGCATTGTTGATATATTTTCTAAAAGCAAGTAATGCAGCTTTATCTTTACCTAAAGTTTTTGTTATTAGATTTGAGATTTTCTTTACTGCTTTATCGCCATTTTTATAAAGATTATATTTAATAAGAGCTTCATACTTTTCTTCTTCAAGCATTTCTTCGTATTCTTCTTTGTAAATTCTTCTGGGTGTTCCATAATGACCCATACCGTTTTCATCTCTATAGACATAATATTCAATATATGCATTTTTTGAAATAATAACTTTTGAGATTATATTTAATTCTTTACAAATACCAACAACTTGTGCAGCAAATGCGGCATCAAAATCGTAACCGTAAGAATACGCTCTTGATATGTTTGCTAAATCCGTATAAGCATTTTGAAGGTTGAATTCTTTCTTTAGGTTTTTTTGAAGTTTTTCTATCTTTGTCATTATATTAACCTTTATATGTTTTTGTTAATATAATTATAACAGGTTAATATTAAACTAAGTTTAAATTACCTAGTTTAATATTAAAAATTATTAATATCCTGAATTGTATCTTCTGAGATTTTCTTGTTGTTTTAGTGCATATAGAATAAACATTTCTTTAGCATCAAATTTTAGACCTAAGAAGATGTTTGTGATGAAGTGATGAATGTCAGTCAATTCAAACATTAATTCTAATCTATCCTCTGCTGAAAAATCTTCAAATTTTACTGCTCTTGCAGAGCCATGATCTTTTTTCCAAGCTTTCCAAATTGAACTTGCTGCTTTTTCACCTTTTGACATCTGTCCCATTGCATTATACAATTCTCTAAACTCATCTCTAATTGCTTCTTCATTTTTTCTAGTCCAATCAAGAATATCACCCATAGTTTCCAATTTTGTTGGGTCCTGATTAAATTCTGGTAGTTTTTCAGCCAATTCAGTTTGTAACTTTAATTGTAAATCAAACACTGTTTGTGCAGGATCCTTACCTTCTTCTAATAATCTCTCGTATAATTCTTCCGCTTCCGCGTAACTTTTTTGGTCTACTAATTTTGCACATGAATTAAATTCAGCCATTCTAAATCCTTTTTTTATTTTTTATTTGTTGTATTATATCAATACTTTACTTAACTATTATTTTTAATTTCAAAAACCCAAGGTTCATTATCAGGCATAAACCAATAGTTCATTATACTTGCGTTGTATGTTGTATATCTATCCTGATGTATTTCACCACCGCAGTCATGTATATGTCCTACAAAGTGATGAGTTAATTTTTTCAACTCTCTTATTCTCATATCTAAAGTTCTTGAACCAACATGAGGCTGTTGTATATCTTGATAAACTTCGTCACATTTACCAAAAGCTGGACCGTGAGTAATAAGAATATTTGTATCATCAGGTATCTTTTGCCAGTGCTGGTCTAATTCAAAATCATTAGCCATAAATACCCAATTACCAAATTCATTACTCCAAGGACTACCATGAATTTTAATTCCTTCTATTTCAATAGAAGTATCTTGTAAGTATATGATTCCGTAATAATCACAAATATCTTTAGTCCAATTATAACCTCTAGCTGCTATGGTCTCGTCATGGTTTCCTGCTATAAGTATTTTATATTCAATTTCTAAAGCACCATACCATTTAATAAATTCATCAAGAGTTTTCATACTATGACTAAAATCTCCACAGTGTATGACCATATTTACACTATCAATATTTTCTTTATCTTTAAACCATTCAATTTTCTTTTCTCTTGAATGTGTATCTGAAATTACAACAGCTTTCATTATATTGTTTTTCGTTCTCTTACTAATTGAGTTGCATTTTTTCCAAATACTTGATCTTTCATTAACTCATACATTTCTTTATAAGCTTCAATAGCAGAATAATCAACAACTATCCTAGAATTTAATATATATGAATTTTGACCATCTTTGGTGTCTATCCATTTCTTTGCTGCTTCTGGGTTAGAGAAACCTTTTGATTTTAACGCTTTACTATCATCCGTGTTATATAAAACTGTACATTGCATTATTTTTCCTTTTCTATTAATTTAACAATTTCTATGTTAATACCGCTATCAATATTAATTAGTTTAACTGCTTTATCTTTATTCTTTTGTTGTAATTCTCTAATACATTGTTGCACAAAACTCTGTTTCTTAAGCAACAGTTGTTGGAATTTTTGTTCGTCTTCTCTTGTCATATTATCTCCTTAACATACTGCAGTGTCACAATGACAGTCCATGATAACACCTGGACCATATATCAAGTCGTCCAATTCATTTATCTCTTGTTTTTGCGATTTTTCCATTTCATCCAACAAATCTTCAACAGTACTATTTGGTGTAATTTTATTAAAAACGCTCTGTAATTTTTCCGTAGTATTTTTAGTTTCTTCAGAATTTAAGCTCTCTTTATTAGAAAAATTTAAAAAACCTTTAAATTCATAGAAAAAATCTTTAGCACATTTTGAAACATCTCTTTCTTCTTCAACAATTTTTATATGGTCCTTAATAATTTTTAATCGACTTTTTGAAATTTCAATATTAGAAACATTTGTTATCTCAAAATATCCTTGTAGCCAATAACAAAAATTAGTTATGTTCATTTTTATCTCCTTTATATTATATATATCTTTTATTTTTTGTATCTTTAGCTTCAATTCCCAAATACATTTCAAGAAATTTTTCTTTTTGCCCTTCTTGTACATAAACATAATCGTATAATGAATTTTTCAATATTACCTTTTCATATGTCATATATGTTAATCTTAATTGATGTTCGCTAAAATCTCTGTTATACAATCGGTCTTTATAAGGAGCAATTGGCGGCACTATACTTGTATTCATAAAAGAAATTTTAATAATGTGATCATCATATTCTATTTCGTCTGGTGTATAAAACATTTTGGGTGATTGTCTTCCTATGTCTTCAATAGGAGTTTTAACTCCTAAAGGATAAGGTGGAGCTTTTGTAGGTCTTGGTAAATTTATTCCCATAATTTTTCCTTATATGTTTGTATATTTTCTCATTGGTCTATTACAATCAAGGTAATAGTCACCAATTATATTAGGATTAAACCAAAAAACATCTTTTGTTTCTCTGTATATTTTTACTTTTTGTCCATAAGAACAATTTTTTCCTGTTTCCAACTTTCTTGACATACCATTTATATTAATATAAAAATCTTTATTATCTGTTATGTTATCTTTGCTTAAAACAACTTCTTTAATAATTTCATATTTTGGTACGGCGTTTTTTATTAGAACACCTTGTAGTATACCCATTAAAAATAGTGATGCAATAATAGGTACTATGAAGTGCTCGTTACCACTATAAGAATCCCACTCACGTCTTTGTTTGGCATACTTTTTTTGTTTTCCCAATAAAAACCAAACAGTTAAACCTATAAAAATTATTGATAAAAATATATTATACCCATATCCAATAATACCGACTCCTAATAAAATAATCAATAATCTCCACCAAGATTGCACAAGGAAAAAATGTTTAATATTTTTTGATATAGAAGACTTGAATAAATCAGTTATAATTAAAAATAAACCTAAGAATGAATTAATTACTTTCATTATTATCCTTTATTGCTTTGATTTTTTTATAATGTTTATAGCCGTCAGAACAATCAAGATAATAATTCTTATAAACAAAGTTATATCTTATCCCGGGGATATATGTAATTGGCATTGTCTCTTTAAGAATTGAATATTCTCCTGGTTTAGTGCAACCTTTAACATAAACTTTTACCTCTCTATTACCTAATACCATATTGTTATAAGTATGTTTTTCAGTAACTTTTTTCTGTTTCTTAACTGTTTCGCCTTTATCATTTGTTTCTTCAAACTTCTTTGTCTTTTGATAGAAAAAATTATCTTTGGTAAATTGATATTTACCAACAGGTTCATAATGATATGCGCTATTTACATTACTTAATACAAGTGTAATTATAATTAATCCCATGGCAAAAATACTACCAAATAAATCATAACCATCACTATAACTTTCAGTTCTATCGTATTTCATAAATAGATTTTTTCTAATATCAAAAAACCAAAAAATTGAAATGAAAGCAGCAATTAATCCTAATATTGCAGAATACAAACTCGCAATATAAAAAATACCCAAGATTACCCCGAAATTAATCAGCCAACAATTATTACCCATAAATTTCAAAAATTCATTATTTTTTCTATTTTGTGTAAAAAACATTGTAATTGAACCAGCCAAAACAAGAATAAACTGTTTTAGCAAATCTCCTATAATGTATAAAAATCCCATAATAATATTTAAAATACTTTTCATCTTTCTTTCCTTTTAAGTTTTTGGTGTTTTTGGCGCTAGTTTTTTAAATTCTGTAGCATAATCATTAAATATTGGTTTAAATATTTTATGAATTTCTTCCCAAGGTAATTTTTCTACTTCAAAACATTGTTCGAACCATTCAATACTTTCACCGAATGAAGTCATATCATAAATCCTGTTTTCTTCTGCTATTATTTCTTCAGCAATTTTTCTACCAAAATCTAAAATTCTAATACTATGATATAAACTTTTATAAGCAATTTTAGCTTCGCCATCTTGTAATTTCTTTTTAGCTTTGACATAGCTATTATTAGCTTTTGAACTAAATTGTTTTCTTAAATCTTGTAATGATAATTCGCCAATCCAAACAGTATCATTATATTTTAATAAAGGATATTTTTGAAAATAAATACTTAAACCAAATTCATCACAATTTCTAACTAAATCTTCATAATAATCTACTGACATAATATGTAAATCAATATCTTCTGACTCTTTTTGTATATAACATTTTTCATGAAATTTCCAAATACTACTTTTGTTATCAAGAATTATGGCGTAATCTAAATCAGAATTTTCATTATCAGTTCCCCATAATCTTGAACCATAAACATAAATTCCTAAAATATCTTCTTCATCAATTTTAACCATATTAAAATCATTTATGTTTATGTTTGTTATCATTTTAATTAATAACTTAGCTTCTATTTGTGCATTATTTAAACTCATCTCAAAGTCCTACCATTTTTTCAAGTTCCATTTTAAGTCTTTCTGGTGCTACTGTTTTTTGCATTGCTTCAAAATTAGTTCTACATGCTTTAAGACTTTTGTTATCAGCTGTCATACCGAGTTCTTTAAATCTTCCAAGGAATCTGTAGAATCTTGCTACTCTTAAGAAGTCTTCCTTAATTCTATCATCAGGTTTACCAACAAATCTAAGAACCATGTCGTTTAAATCTTGTAAACCAGTCCCATTCGGATCTTGGACAGTTTCAGCAAAAAGATTAAAACTTAAAGAATTAATTGTAAAATCTCTTCGTTCAGCATCATCAAAAATAGTTCCGATTTCAACACTATCAGGTCTTCGACCATCGGTATAATTTCCATCCTTTCTGAACATTGCGATTTCAAAGTCTTCTCCATCTTTTGATACAATCATTACCAAGAATTGTTTACCAGCTTCCTTAATTTTAAAACCTGCATTTTTAAGTTCTTCTTCAACAACATCATAATGAGCATCAGTGGCAAAATCCCAATCTTTTGGGTCTCTTGAAAGAATTGCGTCTCTTACACAACCCCCAACAAGAACAGAATTTTTACTTAGTTTCATTAAATGAAACGCTACACTTCTTGTTGTTTTGCTTGAATTCTCAAATGCTCTTTGAACTTTAGTATCAGCAATCGTTTGAATATATTTTAAATCTTGTCCAAATTCAGAAAGAAATTTGTAATTTTTGCTACCTCTAACAACATTCAATAAATCTCTAATTAAATCATAAAGATTATTTTCACCTGAGCTTAAAATATATCCTTCAATGTGTTCCAAATTTGATAAAACATTTAAGTTTTTTTCTACCATATCCGGTGTAATATTTCTTGCTTCAATATTTAAGAATGCATCTAATTTATTTTGTAATGCCTTTTTAAAAATTTCTTCTTTTACTTTTGCTATTAATTGTTTTCTGATAAACATTTTCTTTCCTTCTTTATCTTTTGTTACAATAATTATAACAGGTTAATATTAAACTAAGTTTAAATTTTAAAGAATTCTCTTAAATCTATCTTTTGTCAATCCAGCAAATCCTGTTTTAATTTCAATTTGTACTGCTCCATTAGGCAGAACTTCATTAACTTTATATTCTTTTCCATTTTCTAAAATGTTATTTGATTTATCAATATAAATCACTTTATCACCTTTAACTATCTTTCTTACTTCACCTAATCCTGATATCATCTTTTTCTCCTTAATATTCTGTTTTTGTAATGTTGATATAATCTTTAAAAGGTTTTCCTACTTTAGGATGTCTTAATTTCTTAATTGCCGAGTCATAGGCATCTTTTACCTCTTTCACTGTTAATCCCATTTCTTCTGCAATTTCTTCAAACGTCATAGAAATATTTAGATTTCTATCATTTACTGTTTTTGTTTCATTTGCTGCTTTCATACTTTAATTCCTTCTGTTTTTTCGTGATCTCTTAATATTAATTCTTGTCTCATTGCACTTATTCTACCAATAACTTCTGTTTCCTTATTGAAAAAATCTGGAAACAATTTTAGCATATTTTCACCATATTTCATAACAATTCTAAATGTTTCATCATTTGTATATTTGCTTGTTACATCATCATACATATTATTAAATTTTTTTAAAGCTTTTGCTGGCATATTTTTATCCTTGTAATTGTTCTAATTCTTTTACCCAAAGCAAATCTAACTCTTGAGCTTGCTTTGAATTTATGTATTTTTCTTGTTCTAATCCTATAATGTATTTAGAAAATAAAGTAGATATTTTAATAACATTTTCAAAATCTTTTTTAATTAAAGAATTATAAGTAGCATTAAAAACTCCTGGTACAATAACTGTCTTGAACTCTTTTATAATTCGTGCATTAGGTATTTTCATACTAAAACAAAGCCTCCCAATTAATTTCTTCAAAAGAACTTGCATAAAATTCTTCCCAAAAATCTTCGTCCAAAGCCGATTTCTTTTCAGAAACTGTTATGATACCATTATAATCAATAAAGAAACATACATCTGTTTTATATTTTCTTAAAGAAAAATCTTTTGCTAAATTTAATTCATAACCATATCCACAGTTAAATAAAACTTTTTGAACAGCATTTGCGTCTCTTTTAGAAACTATAACTTTTGTACCTTTGATTTCTGAACATTCCATATACATATTTTTTCCTTGTTTATTTGTTTTTTGTTAATATAATTATAACAGGTTAATATTAATCTAAGATTAAATTATGTATAATTAGAGAGATTATTTTAAATTAGAATTATAATATTCAGGTTTTCCTGTAATATTATCACCTATCCAATTAGGAAGTTTTGTTATATCAAAATCACCTTCGTTATTTGAAAATTCTATTTCTGCAACTATTAAATCTTTAAATGTTTTTAAACCTTTGAATTTATCAACTTCTATTGTGAAAGCTTCATCATTAATTATAATAGGTACAATATATCTATCTTTATGTATAATTCCCGTACACAATTCCATTAAATCCAATGCTTCATCATAATCAATTTCTGTTTCCCATTCGTATCTTGTGTCAACGCCATTGATTATTTCAGATTTACCTTTGATTGTCAAATACCCTACTTTATCTTGAATTCTTATTCTAACAGTTCTTTCTTTATCTTGGTTAAGGTACCCTTGTTTGATTGTAGTTTTCTTTATAGAATCATTAATAAAATCTTCATTTTTTACCAAGAATTTCATTTCGTTTTCTTGGTCTTGTATTTCTTTTGGCATTATATTCCTTTATCTATTTCTTTCATAACCATCTATAATTGTATCAATATAAATTAAATTATGAGTTGTTGCATCTTGAGCAAGAATCTTACGAGCTTGTTCTCCATGTGAAGTTTCTGTTAAACTAATTTCTCTTATCATAATTAATTTACTTAATAGTTTTTCAAATGTCATTTTTTCTCCTTATATATTAAATTCTTGCCCTCTTTTAACTAACCCAGCAAAGCCCATAGCAATTACATCTTGTTCAACTTCTTCCCAAGGTTGCATTGGTTGTAATTTATAATGATATAACCACATTTTTTTCTTAATATCAGAATCTAAATCACAAAGTTGATGAAATTGAGCATGCACAGAGTTTGGATATTTAGCAAACTCACAATCTTGAAATATAATATCACTTTGATTATAATAAGTTAACATTTGGTTTGGTGCAAACTGTGTATCACCAGTGATAAAAACTTTTGTGTTATTTTCAATAAACATTAAACCATAACTTGGTACCATTCTTCGATCATCAACCACATGCACCGTTTGAATAGGCAACATTTCTGCTCCATAAAAATCAAAAGTTCCATTATTTGCCATATAATTTGTATCAAAATATGTTTCTAAAGAATTTGTCTGTCCTTGAATTGACTGTAAACCGCCTTTCCAACAAGTATCCCAACCTTCTCTAAGAATATCAGTATGTCCAATAAGCTTAGGTTTCATAGAACCGAATTGTGTTTTCCCAAAATTGAAAACTTCAAAATATGTCTTAAATGCAATGTATTCAACACCACCTGCATGATCATCATGCAAATGAGAAATATAAATTGAGTCTAAATCTTGTGGTTTTAAGTCATACGCATTTAATGCTTCAGCAATTGTAGAACCTGCATCGTAAAGAAGATGTTTAGTTTCTCTTTTATCTTCAAGAATAGTGTTCCCACCAAATTGGCTTTCAGGTCTAATTTCATAATTTTCAACATCTTTACTAATTAAAATATTACTTTGATAATTTTCTTCAGCTAATACAAAAGCTGAACCGCTACCTAAAAATTTTATTTTCATTTTATTTCCTTCATCATGTATATCTAATAATGGGTCTATACCCACATCAGGGGTTGCACCTATATCAGGCATCAAATTTCTCTTTTAAATCTGGGTTGTTTTCAAGAAAACAATTAATACTTCTTCTTGCGCCTTCTTCACTAATACCTTCTGATACTGCAATTGATACTAACTCATTTACTGTACTAGGCATTAACTCTTTCATCACATCGGTAACAGTAGCTTCTAACGGTTCTTGTGCAAAGTTATTTAACACATAAGGTTGTCCGTCTAAATCTAAAACAGCTATAATTTCTCCATAATGTAAAACTTTAGAATACTCATTACCTTCGAAAACTGTTGTAATAATTACTTCTCCTGTTTTCTCATCGACAAAAGACTCATCTAAAGCAGCTTCTTTAATATCGAGTACAAGTTGTGTAGGGAAAGCTTGCATTATTTTCTCAGGTAAAGGCATGTCCCAATTATCGTTATTCCATAAAACGATTCTAAAAGGTACTCCTTCTAATAGCATAACTTCAACTAGTGATAATGCGTTCTCTCTCATTACTTCTTTTACATCATATGTTAACATCTTGATCCTTTTATTTTTTATATTATATACAAGATTTACTTAATAGTTACTTAATAACTTATTTACTAAGTAAATCCCCTAATCTGATTGGCCCAAATCCAATATGTTCAAAACAAGCATTTACTGATTTATCAAATGCACTTGTATTACTATGAATATGACCGTGAACATTCTTATCACAATTATGTGCTGTGTAAATCATTTCAAGAGTTTCGATTCTTGGTGCAATTCTTTTATTTTGTCTATCCCACTCATCGTTATCAAATAAGGCATAGTGACAAAATAGTAATTTTTCACCGTTAATTTCTTTAATTAGCCCAGATAACATTCTATCATTTGGGATTGGGTTATAAATTTTATTCAATAAACCTGAGCTGTCTTCAAAGTAAAAACCTTTTATTGCTTCAACTCCTTGATACTTTTGCTCTGTTCCTTTCCCATCGTGGTTTCCAAGAATTAGAATAATATCGCCGTTAAGTTTTTCTATAGATTCTGCAACATGTTTAAAAGCAAAATCCCCTAAGTGGAGAACAGTTTCACCCGGTTTCACCTTAGAGTTCCAATTATCTATAATCCATTTATCGTGCTCATCTGCTTCATACCCATCTATTCTCATTTGCGTTAATCTACCAGGTTCAAACTCAAGAATATTTTTGTGTCCTAAATGAGTATCACTAATAATCCAAGTTGTTTCGTCAATTCTATCAAGAATTTCTTTTGTCATTTTTTATCCTTCTCTTTTAATTCTTTCTATTTCTTCTATTACATATCCATTAAAACCTAATTTTATAA
>Ga0256828_1001225_pt1 | contig 16214 bp, 16 predicted proteins | sample CV88metaG_FD_185993 | JGI IMG/M metagenome (GOLD analysis project Ga0256828, IMG submission 185993) | Hydrothermal vent microbial communities from East Pacific Rise, Pacific Ocean - CV88 | ecosystem: Environmental > Aquatic > Marine > Hydrothermal vents | place: Pacific Ocean: East Pacific Rise...
ACTTCAAGCCAAATATAAAAAGTTGCATCAGGTCTTTTGATACCTAAAATCTCCTCAGCTAATTTGAAATTTTTAGCATATTCACTTCTAAACTTATCTACATGAGTATCTTCACTCCATGCCACAACTGCTGCTTTTTGAAGTGGAAGTGGAGATGCACACCCTACATAAGTTCTATATAAAAGATAATTTTTAAGTATCTCTCTATCACCTGCTATATATCCACTTCTTAGACTTGGTGCACTACTTCTTTTTGAGATAGAATTAATAGCTAATACATTTTTAAAACTATCATTTCCTACAATTTTACATGCTTCAAGAATTGATGGTGGTTTGTTATCAAAATATAATTCACTATAACACTCATCACTTAAAATAACAAAATCATTTTTAAGTGCATATTCTACCCACTCACAAAGTAAATCAATCCCTGTAACACTTGCACAAGGATTATTTGGTGTATTTATAATTACTAAATCCTCATCGCCATTAAGCTGGCTTGGCGTATTTATAAAGTTGTTTTCTTTTGTAAGAGCCATTCTGTTTATTTTAGCACCTACTGCGATAGCAGCACCTTCATATATTTGATAAAAAGGGTTTGGGTGTGCTATCTTTTTTGGTTGCAAAAAAGCTGGAAAATTAAATAAAACTTCCCTTGTACCATTTACAGGTAAAAGTTCATTAAAATCTAATTTTATACCATATCTTCTCTCAACAAATCCAATCATACTCTCACGAAGTTCAGGAATTCCAGCTGTTGCTGGATATTTATTTAGAGTATTTGAATTATCACAAAATGCTTTTTGAATAAACTCTGGTGTATCAAATTGTGGCTCACCAATAGTCAAAATATATTGTTCATCTGGTGGTGTAATATCAGATAATAATTCATTTAACTTTTGAAATGGATATTTTTCAAATTGCATAAAATACCTTTTTTGTAGAATTATAGCATAAATAGGGTTTAGATAGATTTAAAAAGAGCTTTTATAGCTCTTTTTTTTATTTACAATGTCTTTGCATATAACTTAAAGTATCAGGAGGAGTTCCTTTATCTTTACATTTTTCATTAGTACATTCATAAAATGAAAATAATTTATCTGCTCCACATCTTTGCCCAAAACAAAAATCTTTATCACATAAACAATTTACATGACCAAATAAAACAACTTCTGAACCACATTTAGGACATTTAAACTCTGCCATAATTTTATCCTTTTTATTTTTTTTATAAAATCATTTCTTACTACAAACAATAACTCCAGTTGCCCAATTCATTTTAACACAATATAAATCGTCTCTATTATCTAAATACTCAATTAAATTTTTTACTTTTTCTTCATGTCCCTCTGGCCAATTTTCTTGTGGTAACATATCATCTATTATATAAATTCCACCACTTTTTAGTAAATCTAATGTTTCTTCAAGATGATTATATTTTCCTGGCCATGTATCAGCAAATATAAAATCAATAGAATTTACCTCTAATCTTGTAATTAAATCTTCTCCATTTTCTACAAAAAACTCTACTCTTTTATCATCTATATATTTTTTTGCAATATTTACTAAATTTTCATCATTATCTACGGTTAATAATTTTGATTTTTCATCCATTCCATCTAATAACCATACAGTAGAAAGTCCTGTTCCTGTCCCTAACTCTAAAATATTTGCATTCTTTTTTGTCGCTACTAAAGTTCTTAATAAAGCACCAACTTTTTCATCTGATAATTGATTAAATCCAGTTTTTTTTGTTTCATTTAATATTTCAATAAAATATTTCGGATATTTTACTACTTTATCTTCCATACTATAGTCCTTAAAATAAAATAAACAAAATTATATCAAATGGGGGGGGGAAGTAAAGAGGAGAGATTATTTATCTAAAACCTTCTCTAAAGCAAGCTCAATTTTAAAACCTTTTTGAGCAAGGATTTTAACTTCTACCTCATCACCTACATTTACAATGTCTTCAACTTTTTCTACTCTTTGGTCTGAAAGTTTTGAGATATGAAGAAGACCTTCAACTCCATCAGCAATTTCTACAAAAGCACCAAAATTTGCTACTCTTTTTACTTTTCCTTTTACTACACTTCCAACCTCAACTTTTGGAGTAGTTTTTTCTGGAACTGAAATTATAGAAATAATATAATTTTTAGCTTCTTCTACTACGTCTGGATTACTTCCAGTAACTTTTACATTTCCATTTTCTCTATCAAGGTCAATTGTAACACCAAATTTAGAAATAATATCTTTAATAACTGCTCCACCTTTTCCAATAATATCTACGATTTTATCTGGAATTACTTTGAAATTGATTGTTTGTGGTAATACTTTTTCATTATAAACTATCTCTTCTTTTGCTTTTTCCATAAGCTCTAAGATATAAAATCTTGCTTCTTTTGCTTGGTCAAGTGCTTCTTTTAAAATCTCAAGTTTAATCCCACCAAGTTTGATATCCATTTGAAGTGCTGTAATACCATCATATGTTCCTGTAACTTTAAAGTCCATATCACCATCATGGTCCTCAAGTCCCATAATATCAGTTAAAATTGCATATTCATCACCTTCAGTAATTAACCCCATAGCAACACCAGCTGCTAATTTTTTAAGTGGAACTTTACATGCAGTTAACGCTAAGCTTGAAGCACAAACAGTTGCCATTGAACTACTTCCATTACTCTCAAGTATTTCACTTACAACCCTTACAGTATCTTCAAAACTTGGATCAATTAAACATTCAATCGCTCTTTTTGCTAAATTACCATGACCAAGTTCTCTTCTTGATGGTGGTCCTATTCTATCAGCTTCACCTACACTAAATGGAGGGAAATTATAATGAAGCATAAATCTTTCTAACTTATCTGCTTTATCAGTAAGATTTGAATACATCTGAGCATCCATTTCTCCACCAAGTGTAGCTACTGCTAATGCTTGTGTTTGCCCTCTTGTAAATAAACAACTACCATGTGCTGAAGGAAGTAGATTTGTCTCAATAGAGATATCTCTGATATCTTTAAGTCCTCTTCCATCAGCTCTAACCTTTTGTTTTAAAATCATATTTCTTACGATTTCTCTTTTGATTTTGCTTACTGCATTATAAACATAATCAAAATCTTTATCTAATTCTTCTGCAATTTTTTTAGCTAAATTATTTAAAATTGAAGCTCTTTCCGATTTTGCTAAATGAGATAAAGCTTCTTTAATTTCTGGCATATAATGATCTCTTATATAATTTTCAAGTTCACTATCCTCTTTTGCATCTCTAAGTTCAAGCTCAATTGGAGTAGGTTTTAAATCTTTAAATGCTTCATAATAAACTTTTGTAGCTTTAGAGATAGCTTCACCTGCAACTTTAAGAGCTTCAATAAACTCCTCTTCTGTAAGCTCATTTGTTTTATAAATAGTAATAACCTCTTCACTTGGTTCTAAAACATCATCAATAGGAATTACTTGAGTTTCTTCTTGCCCTTGCGCTTTGAATTCAATCATAAGTAGCTCATCTTGTGTTCCACTTACATACATATCAAAATCACCACTTTCAAGTTCACTTAAAGTTGGATTTAAAATAAGCTCTCCATCAATTCTTGTAATTCTACAACCATATACAATTTTATCAATTGGTAAATCACTTAGATATAAACATAAACTACTTGCATTCATTGCAGCTGTTTGAAGGTCTGCTTCACTATTTGTAGATAATACCATTGTAGTCATTACAGTATTATAAGCATACCCTTTTGGGAAAAGTGGTCTAATACTTCTATCTATAATTCTTGCTGTAAGTGTCTCAAAATCACCCGGTTTTGCTTCTCTTTTTACAAATCCAGCAGGAATTTTACCCATTGCATATGCTTTTTCTATATATTGAACTACAAGAGGAGTAAAATCTTCTTCAATTAGTTCATCTTTATTGTATGTAAGAGTTGATAAAATAATTGTATCTCCCTCTTGAAACCATACAGCACTATTTGCTTGTCTTGCAACTTTTCCAAGTTCAACAATTTGTTCTTTATCATTTACTACTAAATCTATTTTTTTATAACTCATATTTATCCTTTCTATCTTCAAAGTAAAAATTTGTTTCAACAAAATGTTCTATTTCATACACAAAGTAACAATAATCACTTAACTTTTTTATCTCTTTAGCAAGGCTTGCAGGTACTATTGGTATAGCAATATCAACTTCTCTTGCTCCTTGGTTTATACAACTTTTAATACAAACCTCAAGTGTAAGTCCTGTATTTGCCCCTTCATCTACTAAAAGAACTTTTTTGTTTTTTAAATCAACTATACTATCTCCATATCTATATTCATAGATATATGATATTATTTTTTCATCAAATAACCTATCAGCTTCTGAATAAACATAATCTTTTGAAATATCAAAAGCTTCAATAAGTTCATCAATTAAAACAATATCTTTTGTTTCAGATATACACCCTAAAATGCAATCTTTATTTTGAGGTGACACTATCGGTTCACTAAATAAGAAATTATACTCTATTCCTAATCTTTTTGCTATCTCTTTTGCATAATATACACCATCTTCACTAATAGCTAAAACTAAACTATCCTCTTTGTTAAAATTTTCAATATCTATTAAAGAGTATAATTTATCTAAAGCTTCCTCTTTATCTCTAAATTTTACCATATTTAAAACCTAAAATTGTTTTTATAATAACTATCTGGATGTTGTTTTTTGATTTCATACTCATCAAAAGTAAATTTATAATTTTCACAATACTCCATCAAAACATTATAGCTTTCATTTAATTTATGCATCATTTCATCGCTCCCTATAATATCTGGATGATATTTTTTTGATAATTTTTTATATTGCCTTTTTATATCTTTTATACTACTAAGTGGTGGTATATCCATAAACTCTAAAGCTTCTTTGATTTTTTGTATCATTTTAATAATGTCCCACCACTACTTCCCATTAGATTTTTAAGGTCATCATCTTTAAATCCAATACCTATACCTAAATAAACATTAGATGTTTGAGTATTTAAAAAATTATCATAACCTAAATATAAATTCAGATGTTTTAACAATCTATATCTTGTTTCAATTCTTGCATGAGCTTGCGAACCTCTAATATCATTTACTGCATTAAAATCAAAAACTTCTGCACTAAACTTCAAATCATCATCTAATGCAAAATAATCAATTCCAATACCTCCAGTAGATTCTATAAGCCCTCCTCTAAATAAAATATTATTATACCTTTTTCCAAGCTCAGCTGTAATATATGTCTGAGTTTTTTCATGTTTTGCATCAAATTTTGTCGGATCAGTATAATCATTTGTAGAAGTTACACCTAAAATATAATATTTATCTGGTTTTGGTCTATAAGCTAACATAGCTCTTGTTTGGATATATTGATCACTCATCATATAATAACTTCCTATATCTACATCAAGTTCTGATTGTTGTAATGAAGTGAAATAATCATCAAGTTTTTGAAATGTGCTTCCACCAGAAGCAAAAAATTGATTTGCTGATTTAATAGTATCATTTAAAGGTTTTCTATTTTCTACTAAAATTGTAGTTACATTATCCTCTATTTTTTCAGCTTTTGTCATTAATACTGGTAATTTCTCATTTAAATATCTTGATGTTTGTTTTAGATTATGTGTAATATCTGCCACCTCTTCCATAATTTTTGGTAATTTTGCATTTATTGTAGAACCAGTTGTTTTAAACTCATAAGTTAATTCATCTAACTGCTTCATAATCTTTGGAAGTCTTTTGTTTATAGTATCCATCATCTCTCTTGCACCAGCTATTGTTTCTCTTAGTTGGTCTCTATTCTCTTTTAATATTAATTTTAACTCTTCAGTAGCTATTCTAATATTTCTAATAGTTATTTTTAAATCATCTGAACTTTTTTGGTCCATAATATAATTTAATCTTTTCATAAATTGATCAAATTGAGCTGCAGCGGAATTAATAGAATCTACAGCTTCATTAAATGTAGCAACCTTTTTATAATTGATAATTATCCCTTTTGGTGGAATATATTCATTACTTTTAGAAGGGATAATTTTAATATATTTTTCACTTAACATACCATCTTGAGACAGCATAATCACTGAACCTTTTGGTATAGATATCCCTTTTTGTATAAATAAAACTAATTTTACACCTTTTTGTTCTAATTTTTTATCTTTGACATATCCAATATTTACACCTCTCATTTTTACTTTTGCATCTTTTCTAAGTCCTGTGGCATCATTTATATAAGCATATACTATATAACCTTTTTTTCCATAATTAGAAAAACTATTTACTTGCATACTTAAAATAAACAAACTAAGAAGCCCTAAAAAAACAAAAATTCCAATCTTTACTTCTAACTTCATAATTCATCCTTAATTAGATTTTAGTTGATATTGTTGTTCAATTCCACCTAATGGAACTAACTCTATTTCAAAATATATAGTTCTTTGTGTAATACTTGATATACCATCACTTGTAAGCAATGGTACAATCTCTTTTTTATAGCTTAAACTATAATTCCAACATTTTTTTTGCATAGATAAACCATATATTTGATATTTCATCCTTTTTAATAACAAATCATAACTATATTCACCAAAAAGTTTATGATATTTATCAAATTTCCAATATGTTTTTATACCATATGTTTTTGATTCATCAATATTATATAATTTTCTTTGGTAAATATAGTTTAATTCTAATTGAGCATGATTATCATCATATCCTATAGTAAAAGAATTATAATTAATTTGATGATTTTCTAAAGAGTATTTATTATTATTCTTTAAATAAAAATCAAAATATGATACAGATATATCATTCATTAAATCAGAATATTTAGATTCTAAATTTGTACTATTAAAATAATAAACTTCAGATAATTTATGATTTATTTTCCAATTATTTGATATTAAATATTGTGATAAACTAACTGCAATACTCTTTTTTAATAAATTAGTATCAATATAATCACTTTCTACACCATTATAATTAAAATAGTTATCCATTCCAAATGTTAAAGCAAAAGATAAATGGTGAACAAAAGAATCATATTTTTTTGATAAATTTGTATAAACTTTTAAGAATGTATCTAATCTTGTAACTTTTGCTACTTCAGATGTAGACATATCAACTTGTTCTGCACTAAATTGTTCAGTAATACTTAATTTAATATAATCGTCAAAAAAATTTATATTATAACTTAGTGGAATTATGATAGATTGTTTAATAGCAGTATACCCTTCTTTTCTTGTATAATTATAAATATTTGCATCAACACTTACTAAAAAATTGTTCCAAAAGTTATCATTAAATCTATGATAGTTTAATTGAGGTAATATTTGCATAGTATCATCATTTGAAATTTTTGATGTATCTTTAAAATATTTACCATAAACTCCAAAATAATTATATCCACTCGTTGTATAATAATTTATTTTTGATGTTAAAATTTTATCGTTTATAATTTTAAATTTATAATTATATGCATCTAAATAAAAATAATCTGTATCATTTGCATTTTTTAAATCTACATATAATTTATCATTATTTGTAATAATCTCTTTATTTGTATATAAAAAACTCCAACCTCTATGGATAGAATTTGCTAAATTATATTTTTCTTGATATGAAGGAAAATCTCTAAAAAATCCTATTCTAAATTCTCCATAAGATGTAGCAGAATGCACAAATCTAAAAGTAGAATATAAACCTCTTCCTCTTCTTGTTCTAATTGTAGGATCTAATTCTAAATCTGCTAAAGAAGTTAATGTTTGATAATATGGAATAGTTAATAATAACCCTTCATTATCTGAAAAACCAAAAATAGGTCTTAAAAAACCACTACTTCTTTGTTTATTTAATGAAAATCCTATATATGGAAAATATAAAATTGGAATATCTTTCATATACAAAGTTGGATTATACATATTTATCCATTTAGTCTGTTTATTATATTCTATACTTGTAGCTACAATTTTCCAATCAGGATTATTCACATCACAAGTAGAAGCTATAGATTTTTTACCAAAATATAAATTATTTTTTGTAATAGCTTCTTTAGAATTTATCCAACTATTATCTTTAAAATTAAATAAAAAAAACGGCTCTGCTGAAATATTTCCATTTTTTAAATCAATAGTTACTTTATTTGAAAGAATATAATCATTTTTGTCATAATTTATATAAACATTACCTGCAGCAATTATTTTTTTCGTATTTGTATTGTAGATAATATGATTAGCACTAACAATCATACCATCTTTAATAAGCATACCATCTTTAATCTCAATAGTATCACCTACCAAAGAAGAAGAAAGCCCAAAAATTTTAATTTCTGAACTATATAAGAAAATAAAACTAATAAAAAAAATAATAAATTTAATCATCAATTATTACTTTAAAAAAAAATTTAAAGGAGAAATTCTCCTTATAAAATATATATCCATTAAATAGCCTGATATGCAATATCTTTTCTATATTTCATACCATCAAAATGAACACATTCAACCATTTTATATGCTTCATCTCTTGCACTTTTTACATCATCACCCATACCTACACATACAAGCACTCTTCCACCAGTTGCCATAAGTTTATCACCATCTTTACTTACACCTGCATATGCAATATATCCATCAAGTTTAGCAAGTTTTTCTTCATCTATAGTAATTTCAGCTGGTTCACTACTTGAATAAGGATAATTTTTAGAAGCGCAAACAACTCCAACTGCTACTTTATCTTTGATTTTTACATCAATTTTATCAAGCTCTTTTGTAGCTCCATAATAAAACATATCATATACACTACTATCAATTAAAGGCATAAGCTCTTCACATTCAGGATCACCAAATCTTACATTATATTCTAAAATAATAGGCTCATTATCAACTACCATAATCCCTATAAATAATACACCCTCATATGGAGCACCCTCTTCTTGCATCCCTTTTAAAGTAGGTTTTATTACTCTTTCTTTTACTTTTTCATAAAGTTCATCATTTACAAGTGGTGTAGGTGCATAAGCTCCCATTCCTCCAGTATTTGGTCCAGTATCACCATCTCCTACTCTTTTGTGATCTTGTGCAGCTGGAAGTAATACAAAATCTTTTCCATCACAAATAGCAAACATAGATAACTCATACCCATCTAAAAACTCTTCAACTATCACTTTTTTACCAGCATCACCAAAAGCTTCACCACTTAGCATATCTTCTACTGTTTTTTTTGCTTCTTCTTTAGTTTCAGCAATAATTACACCTTTTCCGGCACAAAGCCCATCAGCTTTTACAACTATTGGTGTTTTTTCCATATTATCTATAAATTCAAAAGCATCTTCTTTTGAATCAGTCTCTATATATTTTGCTGTTGGGATATTATATTTTTTTAGGAAGTTTTTCATATAAACTTTACTTCCTTCAAGTTGTGCAGCTTTTTTAGAAGCACCAAAAATTGTAAGATTTTTTTCTTTAAAAATATCTACTACACCATCTACAAGTGGAGCTTCAGGCCCTACAATAGTAAGGTCAATATTATTTTCAATTGCCCAATCTCTTAATTCATAATAATCTTTAATATCTAAATTTGTAGCAAATTCACTTGTAGCACCATTTCCTGGAGCATAAAAAATTTCTGCTTCATTTCTAATAGCATAACCAATTGAATATTCTCTACCACCACTTCCTAAAATTAAAACTTTTTTCATTAGTATCCTTTCTTTAATAAGCATAAAAACACAAAATTTATAAAAATTTTCTGTTTTTAGCTTAATTTAAAAACCCCGAGTGGGCGTTCACATAGTGACTTTGGTTCTACCAAAGTTTAAAGAGTGGGATAGGAGGAGGGCTTTAGGAGCGAGAAACAAGTCTCGCTACACACCACCCTCACTACCATCTCCCAAATCACATTAGTGTAGAGAACCCAAAATGTACGGGTAGCGACACCACTCAGGGATTAAAATTATAACATATTTTTAGCAAGTTTGATACAATAATCTATAGTTTGAATAGGAGAAACTTCTATTTCATAAGGAAACACCTCTGCTGTCTTTGTTCCTATAGCAATAGCTTTATAATGTTTTTGCCATTCGATTTGAGATAAAAAACATTTTACAGTAGATGGTGAAGTGAAAATAAAAATCCCTTCTTTTGGTATAAAACCAATCTTATTACATTCTGTTTTATAAACTATTTTTTCAATAACTTTAAAATTATTATCTTTTAAAATATTTACAATATTAGACAATACTTTTTTTGCTCTTGGAAATAATATTTTTGAAGGTGGAAAGTTTATAAGTATCTCTTTTGCTAACTCATCTCCATAACTTTTAGAAGCTACATATTTTACAATTCCACCTAATTCTCTTACCTTATTTGCAGTTGGTTCTCCTATACAAATAGCTGGTATTTTTTTCCATTTATCACTAATTTTATCAATACCAATTACACCATTTTTAGAAGTAAAAAGCAAATAATCTACATCAAAGTCTAATTCAATATTTTGATACTCTATCTTTATTACAGGTAAATTTCTAACTCCATCATATTTTTGATTATTTAAAAGATAAATCATTAAAATTTCCTATCAATTAATTTTAACATTATCTCTTTTAGATAACTATCTGTTATCCCTTCTAATCCTTCATTGGCTAAATTTATCGCTTCTTGATAACTCTTTTTTATAGCTGGTTGAATTCTATTTCTTATCCATTCCTCTTCTTCTTTTGTAAGCCTTTTTTTAAAAAGAGTTTTAAAATAATCTTTTTCATTATTATTTAATTCTTCATACATATATATAAAAGGTAGAGTCATTTTACCTTCATACAAATCATTCATTACAGGCTTTCCTAAAGTCTCCTCATCACTTACAATATCAAGTATATCATCTATAATTTGAAAAACTATACCTAAATTTTTACCATATTTTGCATATATTTCACTTTTCATACCAGCAAGTCTTGCACTTTCTCTACAACTCATCTCAATAAGACATGCTGTTTTTTTGTATATCATATCCATATATTTTGATTTATCTAAATTCATATTTTCACTTAAAGCTACATCTTCCATTTCACCAATAGATAAAGTATATATAACATTTGCTAAAGCTTTTGAGCTCTCTTTATCATATTCTATTAAAAACTCTAATCCTTTAGAAAATAAAATATCTCCAAGCATAATAGCTATTTTATCTCCATATATAGCATTTATACTCTTTTTACCACGCCTTAATTTACTCTCATCTATTACATCATCATGAAGAAGTGAAGCTAAATGGATAGTTTCTACTGCAGCTGCTAAAGGGATTGCTTTGGGATTTATAGTCAAAATTAATTTAGCTCTAATCCCTTTTCCTCTGGGGATTTGATTAAACAAAGAGATATCTTTAAATTGTTGTTGCATAAATTCATATACTTTTTTCATATTATCCTCTTTAAAATTTTTAAATAGATTATATATTAAAAATAAAAACTTAGCAACACAAAATAGATAGGAAAATTAAAGAAAGAAAGAAAACAAGAATATCTTACTCATTTTGAGTAAGAATATTCCCCATTGAATTAATAAAAGCATCAAATTTTTTAGCTTCTAATTCTTCACTTTTAGAAAATTTAACTTCTGCAAGTTTTTGTTCTAAATTATCAACATGCTCTTCAGCAATCATTTCAAGTAAACACATTCTCTCAATTATATCTTCAAGCTCTTCCTCTACTAAATTTCTATTAGCATGAAAAACTATATCAAAAAATTTACTCTTTGGAGTTCCCATAAAAGCACCATCATCATCAGCAAAAATATCTTGTATTGTCATTTTTGTATCCTTTTTTTATTTATAATACAAAATTTATCTTGTTTTGTCAACTTTAGCTAATTTAAATATATACCAAACAAATGGAACTTCAAATAATAGAGTAACTACTACAACTTTTAGAGTTCCCATATTATCTTCTACAAATGGTAAACCTCCTGTATTCATACCAAAGAAACCAGTAATTAAAGTTAAAGGCATAAAAATAGCTGAAAGAATAGTAAGAACAAACATTACATTATTCATTTTTTCATCAACTCTACCTCTATAAAATTGATAAATATAATCAAGTTTTTCATTTCCAGCTACTGCAAGTCTTAAAATCCTATTAATATGCTCTTTTAAATCTTCAAAAGCAAAATTATCTAAATAGTCTTTAAATTTTTTCTCAAATTTATCATACGCAAGTTCAGCATGAGCCATAACTCTCTCAATAATTCCTAAATCTTTTTTTAATAAAAGCCATTTATTCATATCAGAATAATCACCATCATAAACACTATCTTCCATTTTTGCAATTTCTACATGAAGTTTAGAGATTTTTGATAAAATCTTATCTACTCTTACATCTAAAAAGTGATGTAAATCATTAAAATCACCTAACTCTTCAAACTCTTTTTTATCTCTATTAAATAGATACACTTTATTATCTTTAATATAAAAAGCATAAGATACAATATCAACTTTATCTTCTCTAATATAAGGAAGTCTTAAAACTAATACAGAATAATCTTTCATATTTACAAATTCACTTGGTTGGTCTTTGTTTTCTATATCTTCTAAGATATATTCATTCAATTTAAATTTCATTATTTCTCCTGATTTTTTTATTTTATTTTATATTTATCTACTGGGGTGAGAAATTGAACTGGAAGTTTATCATAATTTTAAGTTTTATTTAAGCTTTTTTATGTATAATTTCACTCCAACGAGGCCAGATAGCTCAGTCGGTAGAGCAAAGGACTGAAAATCCTTGTGTCCCCGGTTCGATTCCGGGTCTGGCCACCACTTAAACTTTCTCAATAATTTCCCAATTACAAATATTTAATAAAAACCACCTAAAGAGGTAGTATTTATTTTTTTAATTCTAATTCGTTTTCAAAATAGATACTTTGAGATGGAAATGCAAAACTTGAGCCATTTTTCTCCACTATTTCAATAATTCTAAGATTAATATCTTCTCTTATTTTAAGATAATCTTCCCAAACTGCTGTTTTAGTAAAAAGATAGAAAAATAAACTTAAACTACTATCTTCAAATTCATCAAAATATACAAATAATGGATCTTCATGAATCATTGGATGAGCTTTTAGCATATCTCTAATTTCATTTAATATCTTTTGCATAGTTTGTGTAGAAGTTGTATAAGTAAGTCCTACTCTCATCTTAATTCTTCTTCTATCTCTTCTTGAAAAATTATCTACTGCACTATTTGCTATAGTAGCATTAGGCATTACTACAAGCCTTTTATCAAAAGCTCTAATTTTTGTAGTTCTCATACCTATATCTTCTACAATACCTTCTACATTTCCTATTCTAACCCAATCCCCTATTTTAAATATATTATCAGTTAAAATAGCAAATCCTCCAAATAAATTAGCTGCTGTATCTTTTGCTGCTAATGCAAATGCTAAACCTCCAAGCCCAAGTGAAGCTATAAATGCACTTACATTAATACCAAAATTTTGAAGAACTGCAACTAATCCAAGAGCAATAATAAAAACTTTAATAGACTTTACTAAAAATAATCCAATTTCGTGAGAAATCCTTTTTTTAAAGAAAGATAAAATATCTTCTTCAAAAGATTTAACTAAATCATACATAAACCAAAATAAAGCTAAAATAAGCATACTTTTTGTAAAAACAATAATATATTTATCCACTTGTATAAAAATAGAAGCTATATGAAATCCAAATACAATAAATAAAAAATCTAAAGGTTTTACTAAAGATTCTAATATTTTATCATCAAATTCTGTTTTTGTTTTACCTACTAAAATTCTTGCTGTTTTTACTACAGTAAGTGTAAAAATTTTTCTTGCAAATAAAAATAGAAAAAACACAAAAAAAGCTAATACAAATTTATATAATGGTAAATTTAAAATTGTATAATTCATTATATCTATAAACTGTTTCATTTATTTATCCTTTAAAAAATATCTAATACTACCAAATCCATATGCTTTAGTGTTTTTTATAATTTCTACCTCTTTATTAGAGACAATACCACCTAAAGCAAATACTTTACTCTGAGTTAAATCTACAATTTCATTTAATTTATCTACCCCTACTCCTTCTCTGTTTTTAGAATAAAATATTGGTGAAAAAGTTATAAAATCAGATCTTTTAGCTTTTAAGACTTCTTGGATAGAATGTGTTGATGCAAATGTAATACATTCATTATAGTTATCTATTAATTCTAACTGATTAGAAGTAAAATGTATGCCATCAAAACCTAAATCTAATAATTCAACATATTGATTTACAATAATTGGAATTTTGTAATAATGTGCAATATCTATAGCAAGTTTTGCATTTTTAGTGGATGTTTTATCTCTAAAACAGATAAAATCTGGAGTATATTTTTCAATAGCTTGTGTAAGGGTAGTTTTAAAATCTATATAAAACTTAGGGTCAGTAATTAAATAAGAGTGCAAGAAAAAACTCTTATAGAGCTTCTTCTTCTAATGTTACAGCACCTGCAAGATATACATATGTAAGAATCATAAAAATAAATGCTTGTAATAATGCTGAGAATGTTAATAATGCAAATGCTGGTAATGGCACAATGTATGGTGCTAACATTAATAATACAGCTAAGAATAAGTCATCCCCTTTGATGTTACCAAAAAGTCTGAAAGATAATGAAATAATTCTTGAAATATGAGAAATAATCTCAATTGGAAACATTAATGGTGCTAATGCTTTTACTGGTCCAGCAAAGTGTGCAAAATAATGAACTACACCATTTTTTCTAATACCTTCAAAATGGTAATATACAAATACAATAAGAGCTAAAACTAATGTTAAGTTAACATTATTTGTTGGAGATTCAAATCCAGGAATAATACCAATAACATTTGCAAAAAAGATATATACAGCTAATGCTCCTGTAAGTGGTAAATATTTTTTAGCTAAATCTCTTGGAATTACATCACTTCCTACATGTAGGATACCTTGAATTACACTTTCCATCACATTTTGGCAACCAGTTGGAACTAATTTTAAGTTTTTAGTAGCCATTTTTGCAACTAATAGTGCTAAAATCATTGCTAACACTGAATGGATAATTAAAGTTGTAAAAGCATTACCCATATGCAAGAATAAAAACGGTTCATTCATTTCCTTTTTTTTGTTTGAATTTTACCATAATTTAATAATTTTAACTATCTTTTTTTATATTTTTTTTATAAATTGTTACAATTTTTCATTCTGTCCTAATCTATAAATAGCAAAATCATATTTTACTGGGTCAAATGGATCAAATTCTTTTAATTTATTAGTTAATTCAATTGCACTTTCTAAATCATAAGTTTTTCTTTTTAGTAATCCTAATTTATGTGATACATTGAAAGTATGAGTATCTAAAGGGATAATTAAATCACTTTTTTTTACATTTTTCCATAAACCAAAATCAATCCCTTCATCTCTTACCATCCATCTAAGATACATATTCCATCTTTTATATGGACTACTACCTTTAGTTTTTCCTTTATATCTATTACCTATTAAAAATTTATACCCTTTTGAGTCATAAGGATTTAATTGATATATCACCTCTAAAATTTTATCAATACCATCTATAACAAAACTCTCTTTTTTATATCCTTCAAAAAATATATTTTCTAAACTATCTTCATTTTTTAATCTCTTTAAACTAATAAAAAACTCTTTTACATCTTGAGAATTTTGAAATCTATAATAATGATTTGTAAAATATTTTGCTATTTCAGTTTCTGTTTCATTTAAAATATCAAAATCTATACTTCTTAAAAATTTTATTATCGCTTTTACATTTCCATAAGCAAATAAAGCACAAGCTAAAGAGATATATTCATCTTTTTTCTGGCGAGCTATTAAAATTGGATCTAAATTATTTTCATTTACATCATAATAAGTTTTTTGGGTAATCTCTTTTTCAAGTAAGTTTTTAATATCCATTTTTAATATTTCCTTAAAATTTCAATAATTTCATCTTCATCAGAAAAAAATGTTTTTACAAATAACATAGATAAAATAGATGTAAATATAGCCCAACCTATTCCAAAAAAGTTACCTATAAAAAATCCAAATCCTGCTGCAAATATCATCAAAGTAAAAAACAACATACCTTTATAATTTTCACCAGATAGATAAATATAAAAAGTGATCATCATAAAAAGAAATAATAAAGATAAATA
>Ga0256828_1001226_pt1 | contig 16207 bp, 16 predicted proteins | sample CV88metaG_FD_185993 | JGI IMG/M metagenome (GOLD analysis project Ga0256828, IMG submission 185993) | Hydrothermal vent microbial communities from East Pacific Rise, Pacific Ocean - CV88 | ecosystem: Environmental > Aquatic > Marine > Hydrothermal vents | place: Pacific Ocean: East Pacific Rise...
CTTAACTGAGTCTGTTTTTATAATCTTCATAGCCAAACTCTTTGACAAGTTCCATTGTTCCATCTTTTCGTTTGATAACAAGAGATGGGAGTTTGATGCCGTTGAAGGTTGTATTTTTTACAAATGTATAGTGGATCTGATCTTCAAAGATTATTGTATCACCTATCTCTAGTGGCTTATCAAAAGAGTACTCTCCCATAATGTCACCGGCCAAGCAGGTATTACCTCCAAGTCGATACGTATAAGGCTTCTCACCTGCTTTACCTGCACCTCTTACCTCTGCACGGTATGGCATAGCCAAGGTATCTGGCATATGTGCTTCTGCGGATGTATCGAGTATGGCGATATCCATCCCGTTTGTAAAAGTATCAAGCACGGTAGCAACAAGACAACCTGTCTCCCATCCGACAGCTTCACCCGGTTCAAGATAGACATCAAGATTAGAATATTTTTGTTTAAACGCTTTGATCAAAGCAATAAGCTTTTCAATATCATACCCTTTTTTGGTGATGTGGTGCCCACCGCCAAAATTGACATATTTCAGATCTTTACAATATTTACCAAATTTTGCATCAAAACTCTCCAAAACAGCTTCCAAAGCATCCGCATTCTCTTCACAAAGTGCATGAAAATTAAGCCCGTCAAGCTCCTCTAAAACAGCTTCATCAAAATTTTTTAAAGTTGTTCCAAGTCTTGAGTAGAGACCACAAGGGTTATAAATATCTACCGGAGAGGAGGAGACCTCTGGATTGACACGCAGAGAGATCTCTATGGTTGGATTGATTGTTTTGACTCGTTTTGCAAATCGTTGCAGTTGTTTTGGAGAGTTAAAGACGATGTGATCAGAAATTTTTGCTATTGCATCTATCTCATCTTCTTTAAATGCGGGAGAGTAAGTATGTACTTCTGCTTTGTCATTATATTTACAAAACTCTTCACGTGCAAGTCGTGCTTCATAAAGACCGCTTGCCGTACACCCTTTGAGATATTTTGCAACAAGATCAAAGGTAGAGAACATAGCAAAGCCCTTCAGTGCCAAAATAATCTTTGCCCCGCTCTCCTGTTGTACACGATCCAAAACCTGAAGATTTTTCTCTAAAAACTTCTCCTCACAGAGATAAAATGGTGTTTGCAATAACTCTTTAGAGATTTGCTTCATATCGTTCTCTCATTTTGTGTGCTATCATCATAAAATGTTCATCTTCCAAACCCATTGCCGAAACTTTTTGTGCTGCTTTTTTAAGAGACTCGTCTGTTAATATCTCTTTTAAATTTAGTGCTGTACGAATAACATCGACAGCTTGAATATACTGCGCAAAAATAGAATCAACGCACTCATCATATTCATTAGATTCTCTATCAAGATTTTTTAAAACTATAGAATAAAGAGGTATCAAATTCCAATGTTCAAAAAGAATTGCACTTAAATAATATGATGTCACACCCAATAACTCTTTTTCAAATTTTGGTATATCTTCACACTCCAAAAAGCCTTTTCTATACTCTTGCGTATAAGAACTCTCATCTAGCTCTTTTGAAATAATAATTTTTCCAGACTCCATAATCAGAGTTAAAGAACTTAAGATCTGTGCATCATGCAGATCAATTTTAGAATACCATTGCATCATTAATGAACTCTGCATAATACACATCTCGTTAAATTGTGCATTATTAAAACCGTAAATAGCTGTGTTTGCCTCTAACTGTTGTGAAATTGCATAGTGCATAATTAAAGAGTAAATCTGCTGTGAACCCAAAAGAGTAACAGCCTGACCAACAGAGGTAATCTGTTTTTCAAAACCATAAAATGTAGAGTTTATTGTTCGTAAAATATTAGCGGTAAGCATCACATCTGCTTCTATTAAACGAACTAATTTTTGTATATCAACACTATGAACACCACCGGAATAAAGTGACTGAATAACAGTTACCACTTTTGAAAGAGGAGGCATTTCATGAATATTTTTGACTAATTCCTCATAAGTCATAGGACTATGCCAACTCTTCTATTTTCCAAGGCAAGCCCTGTTCATTGAGTTCTTTCATAAACGGATCGGGATCAAACTCTTCCATATTATGAACACCCTCTTTATACCAAATCTTCTCAAGCATAAGCTTCGCTCCAATCATAGCCGGAACTCCTGTCGTATAGGAGACAGCCTGTGATTTTACCTCTGCATAACACTGCTCATGATCACTTACCTGATAGATATAAATTTTTCTCTTTTTACCATCTTTTATACCCTCAGCAACAATACCGATATTGGTTTTTCCTTTTGTACGAGGACCCAAAGAAGCGGGATCAGGCAGAAGTGTCTTTAAAAACTCCATAGGAACTATCTTTTGTCCCTGATGTTCAACCGGTTCAATACCAAGCATTCCAACATTCTCCAAACACTTCATATGTGTCAGATAACTCTCACCAAAGGTCATAAAAAAACGAATACGTTTGAGCCCTTTAATGTGTTTTACAAGTGATTCCATCTCTTCATGATAGAGCAAATAGCTATCTTTTGGTCCAACTTCCGGATAGTCCCATACCATTTTGATCTCCATAGGATCAGTCTCGATCCATTTGCCATCTTCCCAGTAGCGCCCTTTAGCACTCACTTCACGAAGATTTATCTCAGGATTGAAATTAGTTGCAAAAGCATAGCCGTGATCACCTGCATTACAGTCTAATATGTCAATAGTATGAATCTCATCAAAATAGTGTTTTTGCGCATAGGCACAAAATACATTGGTTACACCCGGATCAAAACCACTCCCCAAAAGTCCCATAATGCCAGCTTTTTTAAACGCTGCATCTCTTGCCCACTGCTCTTTGTACTCAAACTTTGCCTCATCAGGATGTTCATAATTTGCCGTATCCAAATAATCGACTCCCGTTTGTATGCAGGCATCCATAATCGTCAAATCCTGATATGGCAATGCTACATTAATAACTATAGAAGCATCAAGCTCTCTTATGAGTTTCACTAACTCTTCTACATTATCTGCATCAACAGCAGCCGTATTTACAGTAACATTTTCAATTTCTGAGGCTATTTGATCACATTTTGATTTTGTACGACTTGCAAGGGTGATCTCTCCAAAAACATCTGCATTCATTGCACATTTGTGTGTAACAACACGACCGACACCGCCGGCACCAATAATCAAAGTTCTGTTTTTCAAAATTTCTCTCCTAATGTTAAATATAGACTCTCATGCTCACTATCTGCACGACCATAAGTAAAATAGAATGCTCCAAGCGGCGTATCTGCTGCAAGATAGACAGAAGCAGAATATTTCAGATCCGATCCATGAAAATGTTGACCATCATCCCAGACTGTTCCACTCTCTAAGGTCGCACCTGCATACAGCGGCATTCCTAATGAACCAAAGAAACCACCATTTTTAATACGATATCGATACATAATATTACCAAAAAGCATATTGTTCCCGACTAAAGCATATGATTGATATCCTGAAAGATTAAACATTCCACCAAGAAAAAATTTATCATATACCGTAATTTCACCTCCAACCCTACTTTTAAGATCAGTTCGTCCAAATTTAGCATTAACAATAAAGGAGTTATCAAAATAACTTAACGGTTTTTGTAAAGAGACATAGATCTGTTCATAGTCATAATCACTCCCCCATGATTTCAGATCTTTTCGTAACCTGAGTTCCCCTAAAAAACCACTATTTGCAAAGGTATAATTATCTAAAGAGTCATACAAAAAATTCACATTGATCTGTCTTGCCTGAAAATTTTGATCATACTGAAAGAAATTTACAACAGAGTTATCTTTATATCCGGCAAAATTCAACTCTGTACGAAAATTTCTACTGATATTAACCCCAAAACCAATACCTCCACCATAACTATTACTTTGGAGTTCTTGATTGCCGACATTATCAGTCGGTACTGAATAAGTCATTTTTTCATAAGAGATAAAAGGACGCATATAAAACATTTGATCATCATCCAAAGGTTGATAAAATTCTGTTGCATAATGCTGTTTTTTTCCTATTTCCAAATCTGTTCGCCACTCTGCACCTAAAGAGTTAACACCATACATCAAGTATCCAATTTTTAAAGAGTATGAAGAGTGACCTTTAAAATCATCATCCAAAGAGAGTGAAAAGAGTAAATCTCCTCTATTATTCCAACTTGGTGTTGTCAAAATAACTAAAATATTTTTACCATGACGATGCTCTATTTTGTAAGTTATACTATCAAAAATAGTAAGATGATAGAGATTGAGTATATCTTTTCGTAACTTTGCATCATCAAAAACTTCACCCTCTTTTTGTTCGATCTTTCGACGTATAATCTCATTTGCCAAATAAGTTTTATTATCAATTTCTATTGCATCAATAATGAATTTCTTCTCGTGATGCTCTTGGCGATAGTGTTTTTTATAGGATTCATAAGCTTTTTTGGAGAGTGCTAGTTTTTTAAGTAATGTTATATTTTTAGAGGCAGCATCATAACCTGCTTGAATAATTTCAGGATACTTTTCAACATCCAAACCACTGTAACCATCTAATTTCGGGGTAATTAAGATATCTTTTTTTGTCAATGTTTGAAGAGACTCATTAGCATTTTTACGCATAAGAATATCAACAAGTTGTCCCATTACAACAAGATAGGAGTTAACATTAACACTCTGTGGAAAATTTTCACTAACATCAACAACAATGATAATATCAGCTCCCATTTTTCGTGCAACATCAATAGGAATATTATCACTGACACCACCATCAATGAGATCAACTCCATTAATTTTAATAGGTTGCAATCCACCAGGAATAGCACTTGAAGCGTAGATTGCTTTTGCCAGAGAACCTGATTTCAAAACAACCGCATTTCCATTTTTAATATTGGTTGCAACCGCACGATAAGGAATAGGCAATTTGTCAAAATCATCAATATCCGCAACATTTGAGGTAAGTTCACCAAACTTTAACAAAAGAGGCTCACGTTTCAATACACCCGTAGGTAAAACAACTTCATCTTTTGCATTGACACCTACACCCAAACGTCCTTGATAGGTATATTCAACCATTTTACGCTGCATAGGGATCTTTGCTCGATCAAAATCAGCTCGTATATAATTATTCCAATTTGTACTCACAAGCATCTTCTCAATAGCTTGTGGTTTCCAACCTGAAGCATAAAGACCACCCATAAAAGAGCCCATACTTGTCCCTACAATCATATCAATAGGGATATGATTCTCTTCAAGTACTTTTAAGACACCGACATGAGCTGCACCACGTGCACCACCACCACTTAAAACAAGTGCAATTTTTGGTCGATGTTCTCCCGCCTCAAGCAGTGAAACCAGAAGAAAACCCAGAAGAAAAAAACGCATAAACACCCCTTTATACTATCTTAAATGCCACAAGTAAGACTGCTATCCAGATCATAACCATCACAATAAGACTTAAAAGGACAAGTGTTGCTCCCGCATCTTTAGCCTGTTTCGCCAAAATATGATAATCTTGAGTAACAAGATCAACAACCCGTTCCAAAGCAGAATTTGCAACTTCGGCAAGAATAGGAATAAATAATGATACAAAAAGTATGCTACTCTGCGCAAACGATAGGGGCAGTAACCATGCTGTAACACCCAATATAAAGAGCATTAAAAGCTGCCACTTAAATGAAGTCTCATTTTTAACAATATCAATAAAACCCTCTACTGCATAACCACCGTTTCTAAAAAGATTGTGTTTTGGTTTATTTAGTTTCATACTCTTCTCTCATTTTTTCTAAAATATTTTGTAACTCTTGTGCAGTTGTCTCTATCGGAACCGGTTTATGAAAACAGATCCGGACAACTCGTCTTTTAAAGAAATTTAGTTTAGCATTTTTCCCTTTATATTTGGAAAAAATACTCCCAAAAATACCACTGTCAATATAAAATGGAACAATCACACCCTCATAATCCTTCTCAATTAACTCAAATCCACGATGGAATGTACCAAAAGATCCATTTTTTGAAATACCACCTTCTGGAAATATACCGACAATACGCCCCTCTTGTAATCTTCGATGTGCCTCTTTAAAAGCATCTTTAAAAGCACGTGGAGAGAGTGGAATTGTTTCTCCTTTTTTAAAAAAAAGATGAAAAAATTTCCAGTGGTAAATTGTCTTATCTATCATAAAATTAATTGGGCGTTTTATTGGTAATTGCAACATAATCCAATCAACCCAACTGACATGATTTCCAAGAAGTAATACAGCTCCAGCATCAGGAATATTTTCCAATCCTATATACTCATAACGGTGACGCACAGATGTAATAATTTCCATTACAGACCAAAACATCGATCGATAATAACGCTTAAAGAGTAAATAAAAAAGGTATAATCCGACAAATCCCATCAAATAAAACAGCAGCTGCGCATCCATTCCAAAATAGGCAAAAATTGTTGTTAACACCAAAAAAGAGAACATAAATATATTTTGAATAAAATTATTTGCCGCTAAAATCGTTCCTAAATGAATAGTAGCACTCAAAGATTGGATCTGTGCATTAAGAGGGACTAAAATAAAACCCGATAAAACACCAAACAGTGTAAACATTACGGCAATAACAGCCATAGAGTGCAAAAACGGAACGCTAAAAACAATAAGAGTAATACCAAATGCACCAAGAACTGTCAACCCAAGATTAATATAATATTTTGAAAGTTTTGCCGCCATAATTGAGCCAATGACAATTCCAATACCGGCTAGAGCCATAACACCTTGAACATAAATTGTATTACTAACCCCCAGTTTTGCTTTTGCATACTCACCAAAAACAGCTAACACTACTTGGGAAATAGACCAAAAGAGTCCAAGTGCTATGACTGCTTCAAAGATCTCTCTTTTTCGTGTCATTGTTTTCATATTTTTTAGAAGATAAAAGCCTGTTAAATATTTTTTTGCATGAAATGTTTTAAGACTCTTTTGGCTCATCTTATTAGGAAGTCTTGAAGCAAGAAACCATTCAATAACCGAACCACCAACTAAAAACCATCCCAAAGGGGCGACTGCTTTTAAAATTTCTGCTTTGGTATGCAGGTTTGAACTATACATTCCCTCAAATAAAACTGTATAAAAAATAATTCCACCAAGAATAGCAACAGTAGTAATGGCTTGCACTGCACCATTGCCACCACTAATATATTTTTCTCCAAAAAGTTCTTTAATGTAACCATATTTTGCAGGTCCATAAAGAGCACTCTGCAAAGCTAAAAGGAAGGTCAAAGTAAATGCAAAGAGGAAATAACCATGGTAATAAGAGTAGGTAATTCCTAATGTAATAACAACTGCAAAGAGTGCAGAATATTCCATAATTTTATTTTTGGCAAATCGATCGGCAAGAAAACCCGAAGGTGAAAACATCAAAATAAAGGGAAGCAAGATCAGAGCATTGACAATAGCAGTCAAAACAATTTGCTGGGGACCGTCATAAACCTTAAAAATAGTATTTTGAATAATAATTTTATGTCCAAGATCGGTAAAAGCATTAAAAAAAACTACTATTAAATAATTAATTACACCAACAATTTTAAACATTACTGCTCTTTTTTGACAAGGGTTGTACTCCAACCCTCATAGTAACCTTTTTGTTCTTTCATTACCTCAAAGAGTTCTGTAACAACTTTAACAAGTTCTTCTTCAACAACACTATGCTCACGCACAAGAGCAATCCCATTTTCAAACTCTTCAGAACTAATTTCATCTTTAAATTGGAATTTCTCAAGTTTTAATGTCTCTAAAAAACGTTCTTTTTGTGTCGGTGTATCAAAAGAGATATAGTGTTCAACAGGACGAACTGAAGTGAGTTCATCCCCCTCTTCTTCTAAAAGATAAATAATTTTTTGACTTTGTATATGTGCAAGTTCAAGCTCTGTCGGTGTAAGATTTTTATAATGGAAGTCCCATTTTGTATCACGAACTGTATGACTCTCATAAACATAGTTACTCGGTGCTAAAATATCTGCTACAATTTTATCAAGCCCTTTTGAATCATCTGCATAGAAATAGAGTTCACTCCAGCCATCAACAACACGACTACCGACATACTTTGCCTTTTTAGTGTGTTCAAGAGCAATAATAAGAGACTCTTTTGTTTCCAAAAACTCTTCAAAGCCTTCTCTGTTCTCATCACTTGCATCAAATTTTATAAAAACACTTAACAACCATGGATATTTTTGGCTATATGCATAAGCATTCATATCTGTTTCAACTATTATTTGGTTACCATCTTCAACTCTTGTAAAAAATTCTCGCATCACTTCTCTTCATCTAAATTTCTCTTATTATACTTACTTCTTGCTAAAACTCTTCTAGCAGAGAACTTATTTTTACTTTACAAGAGCAACAGTATCAATTTTATAAAACTCTTTTAATTCATTGTAGAGCTCAGGAAAATGTTTTTTTAAGCTCTGAGGTGATTCAAAAAACCGCTCTGTAACAACTGCAAAAAATTCTGCTTCATTTGTTGCAGCATACGCACCCAAAAGCTTATATTTTCCCCATTCTCTGTTTTTCAAAACAATATTACTCAATTTTTTATAGTCACCAAAGAGAACCCGTGTCCACTCGTCATATTTTGATCGCTCAATTGGTGGTATTCCATCAACTTCACCATCCATAAAATCAATTTCATGAGCAAACTCATGTACTATTACATTATCATGACGCAGATGATACGCCTCTTTTTTTGCATCATGCCAAATAATAATGACCGTATCATTGGCAGCCTGTCCATCTATAAGAAACTTCTCTTTGGTATAGATCCCGCCCGATGACTGAACATTTTCAAAAGCAACCGCACTCGGATAGATAATAATCGTTTTTAAATTATCATAGCAGTTTGTTGTTGTTTTATGTAACAATAAAAGGCAGGCGTAAAAAGCGATAATAACTCGCATCTCATCACTCACTTCTATCCCTACACCAATAAACTCTTTTGTATGAATGAAAATGAGAATGGAGTGCTCTATTTTTATTTTATCCTGTGGCTCTAAATTTTTATAGTGGCGTGTATTATTGAGATAGGATCGATACTTCCGATCAAAAGGTTTTTGTAAAATTCTCTTTAGCTGTTCCTCTTTACGAATCTGTAAAAAGAAATAAAACATAAAAAAGGAGATGCCCAAACCTCCAAAAAAGAGCAGTAAGGCAAGGTAATAACTCACGAAAGTTGTTCTTTGACAGCTTTTAAGAGTTCATTGTATATTTGTATATATGTCTCTTCAAACACTGTAAAATCTTTACCGTCAGGATCTTCAAAACCGACATGAATTTTTTTGACAGATTTTGGGAAAAGAGGACATTGCTCTTTTGCATGATCACAAACTGTTACAACAAGATCAAAATCTTCATGAATAACGGCATCAAGGTCTTTAGAGTAGTACGCATCATCCCATGCATTGTTAATCTCTAAAACTTTTTTGGCATTTTCATTTACTTTACCACTTGCCATTACACCACAACTCAGAGCTTTTATACCCGCTAACTCTTTGTTAATAAGCGCCTCACCGATAATACTGCGACAACTGTTCCCTGTGCACATAATAAGAACTTTTTTCTCAGAAGTCGTCATCGTTTTCAAACTCCTCTAACTCTTTTTGATACTGTTTCTCTTCAAGTTTTTTCAACTCTGCTTTGCTCATCATCATCACTTTTAGCTTTTTGACCAGAGCCGTTCTATCTTCAAGTTTTGTCATATAAGCATAAGATCCATACAGTATTGCAAAAACAGTCAATGCCAAAATAGCTTTTTGAACACCATTAAACTGCTGTACCGGCTCTTTAATACGCATTTCACAAACACCGCCAGGACAATGAGAAGGTGCCTTTCTTTTTATAAAGTGAAAAATTTTACACCCGACACATACAGAAAAAGCAGACTCAAAAAAGAGAAGAGCCATACAGACAAGACAAACAAGCACTTTAATAGGATTTGGCTGAAAATCTATAACAAGATAGTAAAACATCGGCCATGCCAAGATCATACCAAGCAACCAGGCAAAGCGTTTTTGTGTTGCACCTACATATTCAGGTGTCTGATTTTGCACAAAGAAGCGCCCTAAGAGTAAACTTGGTGCATAGCGTGGCTGAATAACACGAATGGTAAAATCAATAGCAAAAAAAGTAACAAAATATTCTGAAAAGACAGCAGTACCAAGCATTACTCCATTTGTAAGCCCTAAAAATGCGCCAATAAACAAAATCCCCGCAGCCGCACGTGCTTCACGTTCATTTAAAACAGGGACATCATAACCTTGAACAATCTCCCCATAGGTGAAAAATTTTTTAAAACTATCCATTAGTCATACTGATCGCGTTTTTCTTTTAGATAGTAAAACATTGATGCCTCACTAAAATATGGACCAAATACATTAAATACCGGTATAAAATTAAACAAAGAGCCTATTAAGCTTATACCCCAAAGCCCTGCTCTGTATTTTTTCAACTGTTCTTTATCCACTTTTCCAAAGACAAAAGAAGCAGCATCTGTTGTAAGTGTATCTTTCATGAGCCATACCCATAAACCGACTAAAAGAATAAAGTTAACAACAGGAATAAAAAGTAAAGGAAATGAAATAACAGAGAGCAACGTAAAAATTAATGTATCACGAAGTGTTTTTAAAATTGTTTTTACTTCATAATCATCATACATACCGTCATATGGACAGTTTCTCTCTTTTAAACCATTTAAAAATTTACCTGAAAAGATACTTGTTGTAAAGATAAGTGTCACAATAATTGCACTATAGATCACATAAAAACCGATCAAATATGCTATACCTTTTTCAATTGTCTCAAATGGCAACCATGTTAAAAGTTTTAAAAACTGTGCATAGATATAGTCACTCTCTTGTGACCAGACAATACTCCAAAAACCAGCACTAAAAACACCAATACCTATAGAGAGCAGTGCATATTTTTTACGATCCAGTCGTTCTACAATCATATTGCCAAAAAAAGCAAATATTAGCGCAAACGTGACCAATACCAACTGTAACCATAAAAAAGTAGAGAGCATCCAAGCACCATTTGCACGTAACATTGAAAATGGAAGCAAAGAGAGTGTTGAACTTGTCAATGCTATAATATCATCCCAAAAATACAAACCTACACCGATCCATATTGCACTTACTACAATACCGCTTACCATAGCAAACTTCATAGTGTTTACACGAAGTATCTCTTTAAAACCAAAAACAACTGCATCCATAAAATCTTGCATTTCAACTCCTACTCTTCTTTACAATCACTGAATATTATTTTCTTATAATTATACATCTAAAAAGCAAAGAATAACATAATATTCATCAAATCAGACACTCTAGTACTATATTTATATAAAATGTAAAATAAAACAACTGCCCGTATGCGAAGTTTGTACTTCAATACGTATCTTCATAGCAAAAGCCAAACGCTTAACGATATCTAATCCAATTCCAGTACTGTGCTCTGCACTGTAAGAGCGATCAAAAATTTTTTCAGGCTCTTCGATCCCCTTTCCGCTGTCTTGAATATAGAGTGCCCCATTATGATGATAAATTTTCACAAAACCATCTTGAGAGTTATATTTACAGGCGTTAGAAATAATATTTTGAAGGATCTGTTTTATAGCATTAGCATTAACTTTTATCTTCAAAGTATTACAATCAACTTCAAAATAAATAGAACTATAAATTTCCTGTTGCATCTCTACAACTTCTTTAACAAGTTTACAAATATTTAACTCTTCCATCTGAAAAGTCTCTTCTTGAAGTAAAATATTGAGATTTTCATGCAGTTCTTCAATATTATGAACACTCTTTTTGAGTCGCTCTACTATTTTGTCACCTTTGAGTTGTGGATTTTTTTCAAGTAGTTTCATATTTAATTTTATTGAGGTTACAGGTGTATTGAGATCATGAATGAGATCTTTTGCAAACTTATCGAGTGTAGATATACTCTCTTGAAGGGGTTTTAAAGCATTTTTAGCAAGCTTATAACTCAAAAAAGCAAAAAGTAAAAGCAGAAAAACCTGAATTAGAATAATTTTAACTTTTAAACTTAAAACTCTCTCATTAAACTCTTTTTTTGATTTAAAAACCTGTAAATAGAAACTGTTATGATTCATAGGGATAATTTTAGTAAACTCATTCCCAATAGATCCAAAGTTTCGTATATCTATATGTTTCTCTTCATTTTTTAAGTATATATAATGGTACTCTTTATGAAATTCACTTATAGGTTCACCCATTTTAAGATGACGTGCATACTTGATCAAAGAGAACTCTTCCATACGTAAGAGATGACTTTTCATCTGATTAAAGTAGAAAAAACCTGCTACTAAAATCAAAAGTGCAACACTAACAAAGTAGGTAATAAAAAACTTTAAAAAAGCACTCTTTTCATGATGATGCAAAACGGTATCCTATCCCTTTAATGGTTGTAATATTGAGTCCGATTTTACGTAGTTTTGTAATATGTACACGTAAAGATCCCTCACTCATCTCTCGTCCATCACCTAACTCTTCTAAAATTTCCTCTTTAAGAACTGTTTGATCAAGATTTTTAAAAAAGAGCTTAACAATTTGTAATTCAGAAGGGGAAAGTTTTACAAATTCTCCCTCTTTATAAAGTTCATATTTTTCAATATTAAATGAAAATTCAAAGGCATGAATAATTTGTGATCGACTTTGATATACTTTACGTATTAATGCTTTTATACGAACAAGCAACTCATCAAAATCAAACGGTTTTTTTATGTAATCATCTGCACCAACTTCAAAGCCTTTGGAAAGAGAAGCAATATCATTAAGTGAAGTTATAAAAATAGCAGGAGTAGTATCTTGTGCCGCTCTCAAACTCTTTAAGAGTTCAAAACCATTTAATTTAGGAACATTGACATCGAGTAAAAAAAGGTCAAAACTCTCTTCAAAAGTAACATCAAGGGCCATCTCCCCTGTTGTTACATGTCTGATACTATAACTTTCACTCTCTAAGAGTTCACAGAGTGTTTCAGCTAAAACTTCATCATCTTCTAAAAGAAGAATTTTTGACTGCAGACTACTCATCCTATTAAGATCTCTTTCTTTACAACATTCAAAGAGCTGTCAAAAGTATAAACAATAATTTCACCCGTTGGAATTTCCAACTTCACAACATCCTCTTTGGAGATCTGCTCAAGCTCCATAACTAAAGCACGCAAAGAGTTCCCATGCGCAGAGATAAATACTGTTTTTTCCTCTTGTAACTCTTTTTTTATCGTTGACTCAAAGTACTCAACTACTCTCTTTTTTGTATCTTTGAGAGATTCACTCAAAGGAAGGAGTGATCGCTGAATATTTGCATACTTTTTATCTCTCCAAACAACTCTTTCATCATCTTCGTCCAAAGGTGGAGGAGGCACATCATAACCACGTCTTACAGCCAAAAACTGCTCTTCACCCTCCTCTTTTTTTACTATATCTTTATCTTTACCTTGCCATGCACCATAGTGTCTCTCATTGAGTTTATAAGAACGTTTAACATCTATATGTTCCCACCCTAATTCACCAAGAGCCAACTGTGCAGTATGAATAGCGCGTTTTAACCATGATGTAAAACAGATATCAGGATAGATATGATGCTCTTTTAAAAGCGCACCAGCCTCTTTAGCTTCACGTTTTCCCTGCTCACTCAGTTCAACATCTGTCCAACCCGTAAAACGATTTTGTAAATTATAAAGACTCTGTCCATGTCTCACTAAAACTAATTTTGCTTGTTTCATTTTCCCAACTCCTCTGCAAAATAGGAACTTCGTACTAAAATTCCTGAAGCCACCGCTTTAAAACCCATACTGTAAGCCTCTTGCTTCATAGCTTCAAAAAACTCTGGCTTATAATACTTTTCAACCTTGTGATGTTTTTGTGTTGGCTGGAGATACTGCCCTATTGTCAGCTCACTTACACCAACATCCAAAAGATCCTGCATCGTCTCACGCAACTCATCTTCAGACTCACCCAGCCCAACCATCAAAGATGACTTAACGCGCCCTTTAAAATGTTTTGCATAATACTCTAACACTTTTAACGATCTATCATAATCACTCTGTGGTCGTACACTTTTACTGAGTCGTCGCACTGTCTCTTGATTATGTGCGAGTTTATAGACATCACTTGCTATGATTGTATCTAAAGATGGTATATGAAAACGAAAGTCAGGGGTTAAAAGCTCTATTTTTAAGCTTGAATTTTTTCTCTGTATAGCCTTTACACAAGCAGCGAAGTGTCCTGCTCCATAATCTTTGAGATCATCTCTATCCACGGATGTAATGACAATATATTGCAAGCCTAAAGCTGCAATGGCATCTGCCAAACGTTCAGGTTCACTTGCATCTACTGCCATTCCATGCCCCGTTTTTACATTACAAAACGTGCAAGATCTAGTACATAGATCACCCAAAATCATAAAAGTAGCACTCTCTTTAGCGTAACACTCTGCTCTATTTGGACATGCTGCTGCTTCACAAACTGTTGTGAGTTGATGCTCACGTAACACTCGTTGCATTTTTTGTGCAAGATCTGGGTGTAGTGCTTTTACTTTTGGCTTAAATGGCTGCATCACAAAAGCTCTCTTCTATACATTGTATCACCTCTTCATTGACCTCTTTTTGCGTAAGATAAATTTTCTCAGCGTGTAGTGATGTGGGGATGACACCCTCCAAATTGCAAGGGTTTACCTGAGAGTGAAATGCCAAATCAACATCAACATTGAGTGAAACTCCATGGAGTGAAACACCATGAGAGTAACGAAAACCAAGAGAAGCAATTTTTCTGTTTTGAATGTAAAACCCTGATTGATTTTTATCGTACTTAACGCTCGGAAGATGTTTTGCAAAGAATTTCTCAAAACTTTGAAGCACTTTTTTGTAAAAACGAGCTGGATTTTTTACCTGAAAACAGAAGTAGAAGATATTTTGTCCTGCTGAATGACATGTTATAGATCCACCTCTGTCACTCTGCACAACGCTAACACCAAACTGCTCTTTTTCAGCTACACCAACAGTAAAAACATTGGGATGAGAGCACAAAATGAGATGGTTTTTTCCATCTTGCATTGCCTCTTGATGAATAAGATCCATCTTTTGACGTGCTTCTATGTACTCTATCTCACCCCATTGATGCACTATCATAGTTTATAAAATGTTCTCTCTAGGGCTTCTGAAAATGTAGGGTGTGCCAAGATCGTTCGTTTTGCCTGCGCTATATCCATCTCACCTGCCAAACTCATAGCGATCGTTGCAATAAGCTCCTCCGCATGTGGCGAAAGTATCTCCGCACCCAAAATAAAGCCTTCACTATCGACATAAGTAACCATTACACCATGAGTTGCATGGTTATAGACTGAGTATGTAAATTGATTAAGCGTAACAACACTCTCTTTATACTCTATATTTTGAGCTTCTAGCTCCTGTTTGTTCTTTCCAACAGTCGCATAACTCATAGGAAGCGTATGAATAAACTTCACAATATGCTCCAAATTAAGCACTCGAGGCTCTTTGCCTAAAATACGCTGTGTGACATTTAAAACCTCTGCACGAGCTGCATGTGCAAGTTGGACTTTACCGTTACAATCACCAATAGCATAGTGATTTTTCACTGTTGTTTCAAAAAAGTCATCTGTTACAATTCCCTTTTTCACCTCCACTCCATCACAAGTGATACAATCAACATTTGGTCTGCGTCCTACTGCAACTAAAAGCAGAGGAAAGTAGTTACTACTACCATCTTCATAGCTAATATGTACCCCTTTTTGAGTACTTTTTGCACTTTTAACAGGATGACTCGGTAAAAATTTAACCCCTAGTTTTTCAATTTGCTCTTGCATTGCATTTTGAATAAGAGGATGGGCATGCTTAAAGAGATCATTACCATGTGCCAAGAGTGTTACCTCTACACCCGCAGTAGCAAAGAAACTTGCCATCTCAAGACCAATAGCTCCCGTACCATAAATAGCAACTTTTTTCGGCAGTTCTTGAAGCATAAGCACTTCATCACTTACAATAATATCTTTTGCATTGTATTCAATACCCTTTGGAACAAAAGAGTGTGATCCTGTCCCAAAAATAATATGCTCAGCCTCTAATGTTTTACCATTAACTTCAACTTTATGAGGAGCTACAAGCTTCGCTTCTCCTTCGATCGTATCAAAAAGCTCACACTG
>Ga0256828_1001227_pt1 | contig 16206 bp, 18 predicted proteins | sample CV88metaG_FD_185993 | JGI IMG/M metagenome (GOLD analysis project Ga0256828, IMG submission 185993) | Hydrothermal vent microbial communities from East Pacific Rise, Pacific Ocean - CV88 | ecosystem: Environmental > Aquatic > Marine > Hydrothermal vents | place: Pacific Ocean: East Pacific Rise...
TCGATTTTTCACAGTGCTTTTGTAGATCTTTTTGGCTTTTATGGTCTGCCAGAGGAGTTTGAACTTTGAGGCGGGGACATCAGGGTGTCTGACGATATTGTGGTTTTTACCAAGAAGCTCTTCTCTACTGTATCCTGAAATTTTGCAAAACTCATCGTTTACAAAGGTGATGATGCCGTTGACATCAGTTTTTGATACAATATTACTGTTTTCTATAGCCTCTTGATACTGTTTTAACATAGATTAATTTTACCAAAACTAATCCCAAATTATACTGACACCATACTCTTGGTTTAAAATGGCTGTTTTTGTGTAGTTGATCTTCTTTCCATACTTTTTACTGAGAAGCTCCACCTCTATCTCACCCTCGCTCAGTAGCTCACGCACCTCTTTGTAAGAGAGCCATTTGCCATAACGAGCCAGTGTATTTTGCCAGATGCGAAAGTCACAGCTAGACTCTGGTGTGAGTTCATACATCTCACCATCTTCACTCATCCAGTGTGCATTAGAACAGGCATAGAGCTTTACTTTTTTACCTCGAACTTCTTTCTCACGCACTTCGATTTCTCCATTGTCACAATAAGGACACTTACCTAGTATCATCACACCGCCTTCTTCATAGAGGAATTAGTTTTTTAAAACTATACACAATAGAAGATTCATAAGGAAAAAAATATTGCATTTTGCAAAGTTTTACTTCCTATCTTTTTATGATACAATTCATATATGAAAAATGAAACCAATAATTCTAAACAGCTTGAACTATTAAATAACACGACAAAAACCTTCGCTGATGAGTTTTATCAATATGCTAAGCCTCTTGAGTTTGAAAAGGGTTCTTCTCCTTTTTTTCCGGATGATTTTTTAAAACACTTTTATGTTGTTGTCTCCGGACGTATCAAAACATACCAAATGAACTTTGAAAACAACAAAGAGCAGACTCTTTTTATCTACAAACGGGGAGATATGTTTGATGTCATTACACTCCTTGACAATAAGCCTCACGATGTTGCCTATGAGGTCTTAGAAGATTGTAAAGTTTTAGAGCTTCCCGTTGAGCGTGTTCGTCACTGGCTAGAGACTGATGTAAACTTCAACCGTAAATTTTTCCCTTATCTTGCCGCACATATGCGCCATACCGAAGAGCTGGCAACAGACTTGGCACTCTATGATACAAAAGACAGACTCATCAACCTGCTGCTTGATAACCTCAACCCTGAAAAGCGCTTCAAGTATGGTCTACTGCACAACCTCTCCAACACAGAGATAGCAAAACTGCTTGGAACTGTCCGTCATGTTGTAGAGCGAACACTCAAACAGCTAAAATCAGATAATCTCATTGAAACAAGCAGACGTAACATCAAAATACTTGACTTCCAAAGACTCCAGGAAAAAACCTCTCAACTGCTACTAAAGTAGCATTTCTTCGACACAAAACTCTTTATAATTACAGCAGAAAAAAACAATTATAAGGAGTATATCATGATGATGACAAGATATAGAAATCCAAAACTTGATTTAATGAATGAATTTTTTAAACAATTTGAGATAGAAACTGAACCAAAAGAGATAGTAGATTTTACACCGGCGGTAAATACACGTGAGGATGCAGATGCATACTACATCGATGTAGACCTTCCAGGTGTAAAAAAAGATGATGTTGAGATCAGCATCGATAAGAACATCTTAACTATCAAAGGGGAGCGTAAAGTTCGCAATGAAGTCAAAGAAGATGACTACTACCGCATTGAAAGTGCTTATGGTAGTTTTGCAAGAAGCTTTACACTTCCAGAGAAGGTAGATACTGAAAACATCGAAGCTAAAACAGAAAATGGTGTTTTAGAGATCGTTATACCAAAACTCAAAGTAGAAAAAGATACTACGAAAAAAATCGAAATCAAATAAGTAGGAGGTGCATAATGGATATCACTAAAACTACACAAGAAGTTGTTGAAAAAGTAGAAGATACAGTTGAAAAAGGTCTTGAGGTTGTAAAAGATACATTTCGTAATGTAGCTTCACACCTGCCTCTTGCAAATCTGGCAAAACATGACAACGATACATTTACTATCGAGGTTGACCTGCCAGGTGTTCGTAAAGAGGACATTGACATCAAAGTTGAAGATGACTACTTAACAGTAACAGCACTTCGACGATATAAAAATGAGGTCAAAGAGGACGACTACTATCTGTGTGAATCAAACTTCGGTGTGATCTCACGCAGCTTCGTTCTTGGAGACAACATCGACAGAGACAAGATTCAAGCAAAATTTGAAGATGGTCGTCTCTACATTACTTTAGAAAAAGTAGAGTCTAAAAAGACTAAAAACATCAGCATCAAGTAGTCTCTACTTGGTGCAAACCAAAGGAGACATATATGAAAAAAATACTACTCTCATTGATGGCAACATCACTACTTAGCTTAAATGCTGCAAATGTATCTGCACCATTTGCAAATGACCCTGACTTCGAAAAGATAAATCAATATTTTAACACCCTTATTGAATCTCACCTTGCAACACCAGCTATTAGCAATATCAACTATCCTCGTACAGATATAGAGAACCTACCGGATAAGATAATCATTAAATTTGATTTAGCAGGTGTTGATAAAAACAACATCAAACTGATGATTGATGATAAAAAGATTTTAACGATTCGTGGTGAAAAGAAAGAAGAAAAAGAGGAAAAAGGTAAAGAATTTGTTCGTAAAGAGATATTTTATGGCAGCTTTGAAAAATCAATCCAGTTACCACAAAATATTGATGAAAATAGATTGGACACAAAATTTGAAAATGGAATTTTAACAGTAACAATCGCGAAAAAAGCACTTAAAAAACCAAAGGCGAAAATAATTCCTATCAAATAAAAAGTTTTTTTGATAGAATTCGCTTATGGATTCGTATAAAAACAAATTTAATAAAAGCGTTAGCAATACTTTTTACAACAAACTTCCCGCAAGTGAGCGGGAGTTTATAGAAAAAAAGGCAAATGAGTACCGCTTTTCCCATCAGGAACTTCTACAGATCATCAACATTGCAAGAGATCTTGAGATGTGGGATGAGCCCCGTCTAAGTGAAATATTTGAAGATCATCCCTCACGCAAGGTAGCCTTTGCAAAACTTAAGAAGAAGTATGAAGAGCTACGTAACAAACCCAACTCTTATGAAAACTTTCAACTCAAAAACATTCCAAAAGAGCAAAAGTTTACATTTAAAACAGAAGCCAAAGAGGGCTTTGGACTAGGGCTTTGTCCAGTGGCCAGTGAAAAAACACGCTGCTGTAACCTCTTGACACTCGATGCAGTTGAGAGCTGTGGCTTTGACTGTTCATACTGCTCTATACAAAGTTTTTACAACCAAAATACCATCACATTTGATGCCACCTTTAAAGAGAAACTCTTAAATCTACAACTCGATCCAAACAAAACCTATCATATTGGTACAGGACAGGCAAGCGATTCACTTATGTTTGGTAATCGTGAAGGGATTTTAGATGCACTTTTTGAGTTTGCACGAAAAAATCCAAATGTCATTTTAGAGTTTAAAACAAAGTCAGACAATATCACTTATCTCTTAGAAAATGATGTACCAAAGAACATTTTATGTACATGGAGTCTTAACACTCCAACTATTATCGAAAATGAAGAACACTTGACTGCCTCTTTGGACAAACGCATCACTGCAGCACGTAAAATGGCAGATAAAGGTGTAAAAGTCGGTTTTCATTTTCATCCAATAGTTGAGTATGTCGGTTATCTTGACGAATATCAAGCAGTATATGATAAACTTATATTACAATTCAAACCTTCAGAGGTCGCGTTAGTGAGCTTTGGAACATTGACATTTATTAAACCTGTTATAAAGCAGCTGCGTGAGCGAGAATTTAGAAGTAAGATCACACAAATCCCTCACGAAGACGCGAGTGGAAAAACATCCTATCCCCAAGAAACAAAGATAGAGATGTTCTCTCATGCATACAATAGTTTTAAAGAGTGGCAAAAAGGAGAGGATAGAGTCTTTTTCTATCTCTGCATGGAACCACACGAATTATGGGCTAAAACATTTGGTTATCAATATGCAACAAACAATGATTTTGAGCATGCGATGCTAAGTGCGTATTGTAAAAAAATAGGTCAAGAGTACCTAATATAAACAAGGAGTGCTTTATGAAAAGCAGAGTGCAAGAGAGTTATTTTTTATCACAACCCCATCAACCCTTTTTTCTTTTAGGGATTATCAATGCAATTCTTATGATGCTGCTTTTTGGACTGGCATACAAAGGCATTATTAGCATAAATATAAACACGACACTTTTTCATGTGTATACTTTGGCCTTTTTACTTTTTAACAATGTCTTTAGCGGTTTTTTATTTACTACTTTCCCACGTTTCAACCAAGCAAATATCGTTTCTAAAAGCTACTATACAAATATCTTTTATGCAAATACTCTTGGCTCTGTACTCTTTTTTATTGGTATCTTTAGTTTTGAATTTTTCATAAGCCTTGCAATGGTTATGCTCTTAATCTCACAATTTTTTACAGTTTTAAAACTCTATAATATCTACAAAGAAGGTATGGCACCCGATAAAAGTGACTCTTTTTGGATCCTAATAGCTCAGTACTTTGGTCTTGTAGGTAACTTTTTATTTCTTATCACACATGAACTTGATTTTTACACTCTACTGCCTTCTGCTGTAAATATTACATTTTATCTCTACCTGATCTTCTTAGCTTTTAGTGTTGGGCAGAGAATGATTCCTTTTTTCTCTCACTCTTGGGCACAAAAGGATAAATATTTTGTAAAAATTGTCTTTGTACTGTTTATACTAAAGAGCCTTTTTGCATCTATGGAGTTCAAAATTGCTGAGATGCTTGTAGATATCATTCTTGCTCTTTATATGCTCAAAGAATTCCTTCGATGGGAATTTCATCCCTTGCAGTCTCCTTCAATTTTATGGGTATTGCATCTTGCACTTTTTTGGCTGCCGACTGCCTTTGGGGTATCTGCTATGACACTTGCCGCAGAAATTTTTTTAGATACATCATTTTACTTTTTAAATATCCATTTATTGGCTATTGGATTTTTAACAACAGTACTTATAGGTTTTGGAACACGTGTCACACTAGGCCACTCAGGTCAGCCACCTCACGCAGATAAATTTACAACAAATATCTTTTTGTTTATCCAGTTAGTTGTTCTTTTACGAACACTCTTTAGCATTAATGTAGCCTTTGAGTGGGATATGAACTTTTTGTTTGATATGACATTTTTTGCATGGATTGTACTTTTTGTACTTTGGGGTGCACGCTATGGCCGCGTGCTTATATTTGGGAAGAGGGTCTAGTTGAGTAGATATACCTGATCTACTTTACTACCTTCTTTAACGATCTTCACACGATCACCTACATGATAGTTTGTCCCTTTGACAACTACCACAATATCTCTACCGTCATCTAAAGCAACAGAGAGCTCAAGTGCATTTGCTTTGTTTATTTCACTACCGACATATGATCCAGCCAAACCACCTGCAAGTGTAGTAAGTGTCGTTCCTCTTCCACCACCCATGGTAGAACCAAGTACTGTTCCTACTATTGCACCAATAAATGTCCCCATACCATTATCACTGATAACTACAGGACGGACCTCTTTAACCGTTCCTATCTCATAGGTTTTGATAGTATCATAACTGCTACCACTATATTCTGGTCCCCCATTTGTAGCACAACCACTCATAAGTAAAATTGTAGCTACAGATGCTATTAAAATCTTTTTCATAATAGGCTCCTTGGTTAATCTTCTTACAACTATTATAGCCCAATTCTTCATTTACTAAATGACTAGATTCCTAAAGAGTTTAACTCTTTAATTATTGCTTTTTCATTGATATTTTCCAAGTCAATCTGACTTGGCTTAAGATAGGTTTTTGCATATTGAAGATAGATTCTATTTTCAATAAAGAGTTTAAAAATCTCCCTATCTATATTTTTTTCTTTTACCATTTGCAACATTACTTCTATAGCTTGTGAGAGTGTATTTGACTCTTTATATGGTCTGTTTGTTGCAGTAAGTGCTTCAAATATATCTGCAATTGCCATTATTCTTGCAGGGACGGACAACTCATCTTCTTGTAATGCACGCGGATATCCTGTACCATCGAGATGTTCATGGTGATTTGCTGCATCTTCGACTATATCTTTGAGCTTATCACTCCATGGTAACTCTTTTAGAATTTTGAGTGTATGGATGGCATGCTCTCGGATTTTAAACTGTTCTTCTTTTGTTATGGTTCCACTTGGAATGCAGAGATTATAGAGCTCTCCTTTGTTGTAGAGCAGTTTTGGTATCTGCATTTTGACATTTTCTCGCTCATAGAGTAAAAAGTCACTTTTACTTCGTGAAATCCTATGCTCTTTTGCATCTATGAGCAGATTTTCTTCTACAGGGAGAGACTCTTCAACCATATCCATAAGCTCTCTTTCTTGCCAGGATATACCGATACTTTTACTAAAGTTTCTCTCTAGTGTTATTTTACTAATACGTAGCAATCTTTCATAATCAGCATCACTGAGCTTTGTATCACCCACATTTACCTGTGCTATAAACTCAAAATCACTCTGGAGTTGTACTTTTGTCGCTTCAAAGCGCTCTAATGCTTTTTGATGAGACTCTCCCTCTATAATTGATTTTAGATATTTGATTTGTGCATCTCGAAGCAGTACTTCAAAGCGTGTTCGAATCTCATGGATACGATTATACACAGTCTCTAGTTTTGTTGCTTTGTCTATAACTTCATTTGGTATGAGCAGTTTTCCACAGTCATGCAGCCATGAAGACCACTCTATACCTTTGAGCAGCTCTTTGTCTTTGATAGAAAAATCTTTAAATGCATCAACATTACTTCCATTGATCTCTTCTAAAATCATCTTTGTTAAAACAGGTACTCGTTTACAGTGTTCTCCTGTATATGGGGACTTTGTATCGATCATATTTGCTATAAGATGAATAAACGCATCGAGTAGTTTTTCTTGGTTTGCCTCATGCTCTTTAATACTTTTTGCCATACCCACAAGTGAATCAGAAAAGAGATTAAGCTCATCTATCCTACTCTCAATTGGCATCACTTTGTCAAACTCACGTTTTTTAACTTTGTCATTCTCTGCCATAAGCATCTCAATAGGCTCAACAAAACCACGCGAGAGTTTTCGTATCAGTGGAATTAGGAGCAAAAGCAGAAGCAGTGTCACAATAATCTCTGCATAGATACTTTTCATATAAGGCTGCATCATTCGAAACTCTTGGGCTTTGAAGACAAGCTTGATGTTTGATGCTATAGGAATGACCATAAAAAAGTATCTTTTGCCATCTTTAGTGTAACTGTCAATCTTGCTACTGCCTCTTTTGAGTGCAGTCAGAAGCTCACTGTCGATTTGCTCTTGAAGAGACTGTGTGGATGAAGCTATTAGTTGTTGATCTTCAAACATATAGATGTCTGTTTGCGTTGAATCTCTCAACTGACTAAGTGATTGACTTAGCTCATCAAGTGTGATATCCATCCCAATAACACTCTTGCCGTTAGATAACAATTTTGAGTAGGTTATACCCATCTTTTGCAGTCTGTAGTACATATAAGGACTACCACGTACCACATCTCCCCCACCACGCATTGCTTCTTTATACCAAGGACGTTTGAGTGGGTTATAGTCTGTAATTTTTGAATATGAAGAGATATAGTGAAACTCTTTATCATAAAAGTGTGCAACCTCTGTAGCCACTTCCTGAGAAGGATTATCTCTAAAGAGTTGTACAGCAATCCACTGTGCCTCTTTTGGTGCTTTAAACATCTTTGCTATAAACTCAGAGTGCCCGATATTGACTATTTCAAAATATTTACTGTCAGGATAGGCAATATAGATAGAGAAAACTCTGTTATTATATTTCATAGGAGTAACAAAAAGTTTTAAAAGTGTCTCTCTTTTTTCAAAACTCTCACTGCTATTGACTATAGGAGTGTGTGCCAATACAGAGACAACCTCTTTTGCCTGTTTGTCTTTTTCTTTAACAATGATACTAGATTGTTTTGCCAAATAGGCAAACCTTTTTGTTGCAAAATCCAAAACCATCTGGTAGGAAAAATAGTACTGGGTAATAAGTAAAGCAATGACTACAGTACCTAATATTGCCAGACTATACTCAACTAAAAACTTCTTAAAACCTTTGACTTTACGCATAAAAAACACCCTTATTATATTATTTTACACTATTTTTTTCTTTATAAAGATTAATAAATAAATGTAATTAAAAATATAACTATTGCTCTAATAAAATACTTTTTAATACATCAATACATCTTGATATATATAAAACATTCAGCTATACTTTATCTATAAAATAAGAGTAAAAAGAGTTATATTTGAATCAATTTATACAGAGTGTTCGTGCACTCAGTGATACTACACGAGTAGAGATTTTAGCTTTTATACAGAAGTATGGTAAAGTTTGTGTTTGTGATATTGAAAAGTCATTTAATATGATTCAGTCTCGAATCTCACGTCACCTAAAGATTCTTAAAGATGCAGGTTTCTTAAATGTAGAACGACGTGGCCGTTGGGCTTATTATAGTATATCTCCATCGCTTGAGGACTTTCAAGCTGCTACACTCAAAGAGATAGCCTCTCTTGATATAGAACTGCCAAAACTACAAAAAGGATGTTCTCTCTAATGCTAACAGCCATACTACTTTTTCTTATAACACTCATCTTTGTTATCTGGCAACCCCGTGGATTGCAGATAGGAACAACTGCTGTCATTGGTGCAATTGTAGCACTGCTACTCGGTGTAGTAAGTTTTGATGATGTCTATACTGTATTTAGCATCATCTGGGATGCCACCTTAGCATTTATCGGCATTATCATCCTCTCTATGGTTTTAGATGCCATCGGCTTTTTTGAGTGGGCAGCTTTGAAGATGGCACACTTCTCCAAAGGGAGTGGCAGAAAAATGTTTATCTACGCAGTGCTCCTTGGTGCTTTTGTATCAGCACTTTTTGCCAACGATGGAGCAGCACTCATTCTTACTCCCATTTTGCTTGCGAAGATGAAAGTTTTACGCCTTAATGCCAAGACCATTCTCGCCTTTTTACTTGCTGGTGGCTTTATCAGTGACTCGGCATCACTCCCTTTTGTCTTTTCCAACCTCACCAACATCGTAACAGCAGACTACTTTCACATAGGTTTTATAGAGTTTAGTAAAAATATGCTGCTTCCCTTTGTTGTGAGTGTTGCAGTATCTCTGCTCTTTTTATATCTGCTGCTCTATAGAGATATACCAAAGCGTGTTGATATTGCGCTCCTTCCAGAACCAAAAAGTGTCTTAAAAAGTGAAAAACTTTTTACTTTTTCATGGTTCTTTTTAGCAGTGTTACTTGCAGGTTATACTATAGGTGATATCTACCATATACCTGTCTCACTCTTTGCACTCAGTGGTGCTCTTCTTTTTCTCTTTATCGCCTCACGCGCTCACGCAGTCAGTGCAAAAGCGATCATCAAAGAGGCCCCTTGGCAGGTAGTATGGTTCTCTTTGGGTCTCTATGTCGTTGTCTATGGGCTTAAGAATGTAGGACTAACAGATGAGCTCTCTACTATATTGCACTACCTCAATGAGCAGAGCCAAACCATTGCTGTTGTAGGTACTGGATTTATCGCAGCTGCACTCTCTGCAGTAATGAATAATATGCCAACAATTATGGTAATGGATATAGCACTAGAGAAGATTGGCAATGATGCGATGATATACGCAAACATCATCGGCTGTAACCTTGGACCAAAAATGACACCATTTGGCTCACTCGCAACGCTACTTTGGCTACACTCCTTGGAGAAAAAAGGTATTAAGATCAGCTTTTGGAGTTACACCAAGTTTGGTCTAATTATCACGCCACCCGTACTGCTGCTAGTACTGCTTACACTTGTTTAAGTTTTAACTCAGAATTTGGTTATAATGTCATAAATTAAACATGACGGAATAACCAAATGAACAAAGAATTAAATGCTCATCTTGAGCTTGGACATATCAACACACTGCAAATAGACAGACTAACAACACCAGGGGCTTACCTTATGGCAGCCGATGGCAACGATGTACTCCTACCAGGACAGTACCTCACGCAAGATATGAAAGAGGGTGACTTCATTGATGTCTTTGTCTATACAGACTCAGAAGACAGACTTGTTGCTACAACAGACACCCCCAAAGTAAAACTTGATGAGTATGGAGTACTAGAGATTGTAGACATCGCCCCTTTTGGAGCTTTTTTGGACTGGGGACTGCCAAAAGATCTGCTACTGCCTAAAAAGCTGCAAAAGACGACCGCTGTAGTAGGAGAGAAGCGCTTTGTTAAAGTGGTCTATGATGAGAGGACACACAGACTCATCGCTACAGAGAAACTGGGTGACTTTTTTGAAAAACGTGTTAAGGACATCTACCCTCACCAAGAGGTAGAGATTCTTATACTGACAAAAACACCACTTGGTTATAAAGTACTTGTAGAGAACAAATACGAGGGTCTTCTTTTTGACAATGAGATCTTTGAAAAAGTAACTGTTGGAGAGCGCAGACGCGCCTTTGTAAAAAAGGTACGCCCTGATGGCAACATCGACATCACACTGCGCAAAGCTGGCAGTAAAAAAAGCAATGCCCCTGCACAAAAGGTACTTGAGCTGCTCAAGGAAAACAGAGGCATCATGCCGTATAACTCTAAAAGTGATCCCCAGCTTATAAAAGAGGCTTTTGGTATGAGTAAAAAAGAGTTTAAAGCTGCCCTTACAAAACTGCGTGAGGCGGGTGAGATAGAGGTAAAAGATACCGGCATCTATCTTAAAGGCTAACAAGTGGCAAAAAAGAAAAAAAGCATAGAGCTTACACAAAAGAAGCTCTCCTTTGTCGATAAAGGCATCACCTATAGACTCATCCGCTTTAAACCTGAAAATATGACCGTAGATGTCATTCGTTATGAGGGTGAGACAAAACTAGACAGCTACAATATACCATTTGCACACCTGCCGCGTGAGCTCAAAAGAAAAGTAAAACCAAGTTAAAAGGAAGATATCGAGAAGGAGTTTCTCGATATGGGTGCTTTGAATTTTGTAAATGTATAAGCTTTAGACTTTATAAAGAATATACAAGGAGAATCGTAGGTATAATTATATAGGATTATTGTTACAGAAATGTTAACGGAAAAATTTCTTTTAAAAGGGACAGCCATGAAAAAATGTAATTCACTTCAAGAAGTACGAGATGAAATTGATAAAATCGATATGCAGCTAGTCGATCTAATTTCTGAGAGAAGTCACCTCATTCGTCAGGCTGCTGCATTTAAAAACTCTGTTGAAGAAGTAAAAGCAGAAGATCGTATTGATGATATTATGCAGAGAGTTCGCAAACGTGCTATAGAATTAAATATTAATCCCAATATGATCAGTGATCTTTTTACTATTATGATTGATGAAATGGTTGAAACTGAAATTTCAGAATTTCGTAATGACGGAAAGTTTTAAACCTTTTATACACTTGCTTTGACTTTTTTAGTCAAAGCCCTCTTTTGCTCGTAATGATATAACGAAACAAGCACCTTTTTGTGTATTATGTACTTCGAGTCTACCACCCATCTGCTCTTCTATAATCATCTTTGACATATATAAACCTAAGCCTGTCCCATTCTTGGCTTTTTTAGTTGAAAAATATGGATCAAATATATTTTCTTGGATACTTTCCTCAATCCCCCCAGCATTGTCTTCTACTATCACTACTATCATATTATCCTTTCTTTTTACGATAAGGGATATCTCCTTGTAAGGAATATCTTTTTCCAAAAGAGCATCTTTTGCATTGTTTATAATATTGAGTATTACTTGTGAAAACTCATTAGCATGACCATATACTTCCAGTTCATTTTTTGGTTTTTCATAAACAATCTTAATCTCATATGATTGAAAGATAGCCTTAGTAATCTCTAAAATATTTTCTATTACCGTATGCACAGAAAAATTTTCTTTTGATTTGTCACTACGAAAGAAATTACGAAAATCATCTACAGTTTGTGACATAAGTATAATTTGCTTATGAGAATTTACACGAAAGTATTCAATGGCTTTATCATCCAATCTATTTGTATCATACTGTTTAAGTAATGTTTGATTAATCATAGAGAGGTTATTAAGTGGTTGTCTCCATTGATGTGCTATCATACTTATCATCTCACCCATCTGTGCCAATCTACTTTGCTGTAACATAAAAAGTTGCTGTTGCCTATTTTTTTTCAACTCTTTTGTTACAGTATCCTCTAAATGCTTTTCATAATCTCTTTTTTCTGCCAAAAGTATACCTGCAGTTAAAGATATAGTCACATGTGCTAAAATAAATAAATTATAGTTAATAATATTGTCAACAGTAGTTGAAGCTTGAAATGCTCCTATTCCCTTATATACAGCATAAGAGGATACTAGCGCAGCTATAACATTAAAGAATAGTCCATATATCAGATCTTTTTTAAAAATAATATATACTACAATAGGCAAAGTAAAACTCAAAAGTAAAAAAGGATTTGTTATAACAACAATAAGTTCTAAAAAATAATCAAAGAGAAAAAAGGCAAAACCATATAACAAAAACTCCTGAAGATCAAATTCGTCATATTTTTGCAGTAAAAGTAAAACAAAAGGTGTTATTAACATCTGTCCCATTACATTACCAAACCACCATGAAAAGATAGTTGAAACAATTGTCTCTGATTCTAACTGATGATAAAATAGTAAGATAAAATTACTACCTATTGCACTTAATGGTTGTAATATAAAAAGAATCATACCCATAAGTATCATAATATCACGTAGCCTTAGCAGTCGAATATCCAGCCCAAATATAGCAGCCAAACGAATTGCCAAGTAAGCTTCTAAAGTATTAATCATTGCTACACCTAAAGATGCTTCAAAAGTTATACTGTTTGTATATGCTAACAATAACTGTCCAAAAAATATACCTGCTAAAATAAAACGACCATAATAAAGAGCAAAAGCCAATGCAATACCTTCTGGTAAAAAAACTCCAATATTTACGATCTTATTACCAGATAAAAGCTCAAAATTTAGCTCTCCTGTTACAAAATATAACAAAGCCATAAGCACTATAAGAAAATATTTTTTCCAGCTTTGCAAGATTATTCCTCTTTTTCTTTTAAATTATAAATAACACTTATTTTAACTTTTTTGAGCATAAAATTAGATAATCGTAAGCACTTTTAGACTAAAATCAATAAATTCACTATCGGAGAGAGAATGCATAAAGTAAAAGTATTACTTATAGAAGATGATGAACTCGCTTCGGAACTAATCTATAACTATTTAATCGATTGTGATTTTGACGTTACCCCACTCTTTACAGCTACAGATGGTGTATCTCATTTACGAAACAACCATGTTGATATCGTTATTCTAGATATCAACCTTCCAGATTTCAACGGTTATGAAGTACTCAAAGATATTCGTCATCATTCTGCAGTACCTATTATAGTTACCAGTGCATACAGTGAAACAAAATCAAAACTAATTGCTTTTAAATATGGGGCAAATGACTACATGGTTAAACCCATTGATCTTGAAGAACTAGAAGCACGTATATGGGTTCAGTTAAGCAAAAATACGCAAATACGAACCGATAAAAAAGATATTTTTGTTATTAAAGGAGATACTATCTACTTTGATGACATACCTTTAGATCTTACTGCAATTGAATTTGAAATACTTACTTTGCTTATTCAATACGCCAATAAAGTTGTTACTAGAGACAACTTAGTCAATGCACTCTCATCAATCAGTTCACACCGATCTTTAGATAATCATATAAAAAATATTCGTAAAAAGATTGGAGACAACGCCTCTAAACCAAAATATATAAAGACAGAGTATGGTATAGGGTATAGTTTAAAAATGTAGTAAGTAAAAAGAGGCAAAGACCTCTTTTTATTATTTGTATCTGTAAGTGATACGACCTTTGTCAAGTGAGTATGGTGTTAACTCGAGCTTCACTTTGTCGCCTGGAAGAATTTTGATATAGTGCATACGCATTTTACCTGCGATATGACACAAAATAATATGCCCATTTTCCAACTCCACACGGAAAGTTGCATTAGGCAAAGCCTCTATAATCTTGCCGTCAACTTCAATAACATCTGCTTTAGCCATTTTAGTCCTTTATAAAGAAATTTCTTACTTTAACTCTCACGCAAGAGATAAAATTTCAGCTTTACCGTCAACAACTGCGACAGTGTGCTCATAGTGAGAACCGCGTAAACCGTCGGTACTAACAACATCCCAACCATTATCTAAGATAATTGGTTTTGACTCTTTTTGACATATCATCGGTTCCAAACAAAAAACCATTCCATTTTTAATCTTTGGACCAGCTTTTGGACTCCCGCCTTCAAGATAGTTTGGAATTTCTGGTTCTTCATGTGGCTTTTTACCGATACCATGCCCACAAAAGTTTCTAAGGGGAACAAAGCCGCGTTCTAAGATGAACTGCTCCATCATGTAAGAGAGCTCCTTAAAACGCATACCTTGTTTGATATTTTCTATCGCATAGTACAGTGTATCTTTTGCACATGCGATAAGTTTTTCATCAGCCTCAGAGATCTCTCCTACACCAACACTAATCGCTGCATCACCAAACCAACCATCAAGCTCTGTTCCGATATCATAACCAATCACATCACCCTCTTGGAGTTTATAATCAGTTGGGATACCATGAATGATAACTTCATTGAGTGAGGTACAAACAGCATTTGGAAAACCGTAAAGTCCTTTAAAAGATGGACGAGCACCATGGGAGCGGATATAGTCCTCTGCCATAGCATCAAGTTCTTTTAAAGAGATCCCGGGTTTTGTGTTTTCTTGAAGGAGTTTAAGTGCGCCGCCAACAATCTTGTTGGCAGCACGAAGTTTTTCAATCTCTTGAGGTTTTCTAAGAGCAATAGCCATTGCTATAGACCAACCGCACTTAGAGTTTCATATTTGCTCATATATATCTGAGCCTCTATTTTTCTCATAGTATCAAGTGCTACTTGCACAACGATAAGTACCGCTGTACCACCAAAGAAGAATGGAACACCCATTCCTTTAATGATCATAAACGGCAGAGTTGCTACAAGACCAAGATAAAGAGCACCTGTCACAGTTAGATTACTTGCTACTTGATTTAAAAAGTTTTTCGTAGCTTCTCCGGTACGAATACCAGGAATAAAACCACCTTGTCTTTTTAAGTTATCAGCAATATCTTTTGCATTAAATGTAATCGATGCATAAAAGAATGCAAAGAAGATAACAAATACAAAAGTCAAAAAGTTAAAGAAGTAACTGTTTGGGTTTAAAAAGTCAGCAATAGCTTGAACCGTAGGATTTGTACTGCTCGAGAGTACAGTCATAGGGAACATTAAAATTGCCGAAGCAAAGATTACCGGAATAACACCAGCAAGATTTACTTTGATAGGAATATAGTTCATTACACGTTTGTTTTGGTTTTGCATAATCGTCTTTTTCGCATAAGTAACTGGAATACGACGCTCACCAAGTTCAACGTAGATAATAACACCTACAGTTCCTAAAATAAGTGCTAAGATTGCAAGTACAGTAAAGAAGCTCATTGCTCCTGTATTTACCATTTCTATTGTTTGACCAATAGCACTTGGGATTGCAGATACAATACCTGCAAAGATAATTAAAGAGATACCGTTACCAATACCGCTTTGTGTGATTTGCTCACCAATCCACATAAGTAACATTGTACCTGCTAGCATAGATACTGCAGATAGAAGGATAAATGTATTATGGTCCGCTAAGATTGCACTATTACCACTAGGTCCTGTCAGTGACTGTAGTCCAACGCTCACACCGATAGCTTGAATGATTGTAATAACAATCGTAGCATAACGGATAATCTGCATATACTTCACCATACCATCACGCTCTTTTTTCATCTGACCAAGAGATGTAAAAGTTGCAGCTAAAAGTTCCATAATAATAGAAGCTGTGATATAAGGCATAATTCCAAGTGATATGATTGATAGTCTCTGAACTGCGTTTCCGCTAAACATGTTAAAGAGTCCAAGAGCATCTGATTGATGTGAGTCGAAGAAAGAAGCAATAACTGCTGTAT
>Ga0256828_1001228_pt1 | contig 16193 bp, 11 predicted proteins | sample CV88metaG_FD_185993 | JGI IMG/M metagenome (GOLD analysis project Ga0256828, IMG submission 185993) | Hydrothermal vent microbial communities from East Pacific Rise, Pacific Ocean - CV88 | ecosystem: Environmental > Aquatic > Marine > Hydrothermal vents | place: Pacific Ocean: East Pacific Rise...
AAATAGCTATGTCTGGAGAAATATTTATAAATCCTGACCCAACGATTGCTATAAAAGAAGAATTGAAAGTTAATTTTAAGAAGAATATAACTTTGACTATAAAAGACTTTCTCATTAAACTATCTGCAAACTTACCAGTTTTAGAGTATGGATATGTTAGGGAAAAAATAGAACCTATGCTTAGAGATGGTTTAGTCTTACCTATTGATACATTGTCATATTCGACATCATTAGCCATACTAAGATTGGAACAACAAAATATTATAGCTTTAGAAGCAAAATCTGATGCTGATATTATAACACTACAAGATGGTATTAATAATAGAAGAATAAGCCATATTAGATATTTAGGACAATAATATGAAATTTGAAAAATTTATTTGTTGGAATCCACAAGAGTTTAAAAAAATTGTTCATACAGAGGCAGAAGCTTCACCTGATGATATATTTCTTGCTGTTCATACAGACAATAAGATTAAGTTATCTGTATATGGAAATAAATCTAAAGAAGTAAGTTATAAAAAGTTTCTTGATGAATTTCTTGATGGTGATTATGGTAATAATGTGCAAGCAGTTATTGAAGGAGAATCAGGCTCTGGAAAATCACATTTAGTTCAATGGATTAGACAACATATACCTAAAAATGGTAATAAATATGTTCTGAATATACCAAAAACACAAACTAATTTACATGCTGTATTAAAAAAATTAATTCAATTACTTCCATCTGATAAGCAGATTGAATACAATACGAAACTGCAAAAAAAAGATATTGGGCTTAATAATGATATTGAGAGAAAACATATATTTTTAAGTGCATTAGCAAATTCTATTTTAGTTGATAAACCATCTGAACAATATAACGAAGAAGAGGAATATTTAATTCCATTAATTCCAAATTTATTTAATGACCCATATTTTCGGGATAATTTCTTTAATAATCATCCAATTATTAATAATATAATTTCCTTAATATTTAATAATAGTGATATAAATAGAAATAGTGATAATAGACAAGAATTTTTAAAATGTCATCTACCTCTTAATGCTGCTAATGCAACAAAAGCAGCTCAACCAACACAAGAAATTTTAGATGCTATGAATGATGAAGGACTTCTAGATATAGCATTAAATATTATTAATAGAAATCTAGATAAAGCAATTTCAAGAACATTAAATTTTACTCCAGATGATTTAATAGAATTAATGTCAGAGATTAGAAGATATCTTTATTTAGAAGATAAGGAACTTATTTTACTTATCGAAGATTTTGCACAATTACAAGGAGTTGATACAGCATTACTTCAAGTCTTGACAGTAGATGGTGCAGGAGAATTATGTAAAATTAAATGGGCTATGGCAGTAACTACTGGTTATTTTGAAAAGTTAGAGGATACTGTTCGTACAAGAATGACATTTAAAATTAATATGGATAGTTTGTGGGATAAAGAGAATACTACAGAACAAGACAATTATATTCTAAATTTAGCATCAAGATATTTAAATGCTGTACGATTAGGATCTGAAAATATTTCTAATTGGTATAAACAATACAATATGGAAGAACAAACATTAGTTCCTAATGCCTGTGATAAGTGTCCACATAAAAATAAATGTCAGAATTCATTTGGGAATGTAAATGAAATTGGATTATATCCATTTAATAAAACAGCACTACTTACTATGGCAAGAGAAGCTGATAAAGAGAAAACAACTATATTTAGACCAAGAGAGTTTTTAAATAAAGTTTTATATAGAAATTTAAACCAATATACAGTTGAATTACTAGAGATGGGAAATTATCCTGATATAACATTATTAGAAGATTTTTCTACAAATAGATTAACAGTAGAGCAGTTACATAGTTTAGAAAAAAAAGATACTTTAAATTATAAAAGAAGACGAACATTAATTGAGTTATGGTCAAATAGTAATCAGGTTATTAATCTAGATGAAAATATACATTTTGCCTTTAATCTTCCATTACTTGATAATTTAGAAAGTATTAGTGAAGTAGTTCCTAAAGATATTAATAAAGAAATAGCATCAACAGTTATATCAAAACCAGTAGCAAGTCCAATTATAGATGCAATTGAAAATTGGGGGAAAGGTGCAGATTTAAGAGATAATGAAAAAAATCAATTATCAAAGATGTTGTATAGTGCTATTGAGAATAATATTAATTGGGATATGTTACCTATAGCTAAATCTCTTGCTACACAAACTGTTCCAGTATTAATATCACAACGACATATATATTTTGAAAATCAACAGACAAGAAGACAAACAACAGGTATTGTATTAGATATTAAATGTTCTACAGAAAATGCAATAGTTTTAAAAACTTTGTATAAAATTAATAGTGAAAAAGTTTTACCTAAAGATTTATCTTCTCTAGCTTTATTTCAAAATAAAATTGATGAATGGTCTAATTTTTATATACGAGAATTAATTAATTATTACGATTCAAAAGAAAATTGGAATGCCACAGATGCAGCGATTGAATTATTAATCATTGAAAGCATGATGTGTAATAAAGATGTTAATATACAATCATTGTTATCTGATTTTCATGATATTTCTATGGCATCGAATGAATTTAATGTATTAATTAAAAATACATTTTCTAATAATAGTACAGAAAAAATATACCAAGATATAATTCAAAAAACATATACTGGTAGAAAAGGTGGAAGTAAAACAACATCATTTATGGATGCAAAGAAAATTTTGCAAATTATATCTCAATTTAAAAAAAATAAATATCGATTAATGCAAGATCCATCTAAGGAAGATAGAAGAGAATTTCAAGAGTTGGCTAATAAATATAGTAATTGGCAACAAGAATTTGACAATGCATTATCTAGTGAATTACAAGAAAGATTTTTATGGATAGATAAATTAACTAATAAAATTGAAATAGAAGATATTGGACAAGCATTTAGAAACAAAATAAAAAAACTACAAGAGAAATTAAGAAGTAGTGGAATTAGTATAGGACATACACAACTAGATAATGCAATGCTTTGTAATCTACAGCAAGCTAAAAATGCTATGGAAAATAGTATAAAGTTAAAAAGTTTAAATTCTGATGAAATCTTTATAGAACTTTTTCCTTCCAGAAAAGATGATGCAATGCAATTTTTAAAACTTATTGAAGTTTATGAAGATTACTTACAAACTGTAGAATCAACTATTAAATCAAGAATAGATGAATTTCATAGGCAAAGTGATACAAAAGAGATAGTAGAAGAAATTAATGATTATATTAATCAAATAGATCAAAGTTTGAAAGAAATAAAAGGTGAATACAATGCTTCTTAGTAAAACAGATCAATTGTTACAAGAGATGGATAACTTAAATAATTCACAAGAAGTAGCAAAAAATAGTCAGGGATTTCATAAAAGAGCGAATGAATTAAAAAATATCAACAGCCATTTGATAAATATTGCAAAGATTATCAATTTATTTAGAAATCATGGTTTTAATCTAGATGTAGTATCAATATTTGATGATTTTATAAATTCCTTTAATACATTAAAAGAGAAGTGGGAAGAAGATCAAACAACATTATTAGATGCAAATTCATTTTTGAGAAATAATAAATTGTCATCTATGGTTAGCGAAGTTGAAAATGATTTGCATAATAAATGGAAAAAACATATTGATGATAACAAACCAAGTTTAAATATGGAACAATTAAATATTTTAGAAAATATTCCAGATTTGACTCAAATGGTTAAAACATTAAAAGAACACCTTGAAGATATAAATAAACTTAAAGAAGATTTACCTAATAGTGATGACCAATTTAATTTAGTAATCACTCTTACTTCAAATATGAATACTATATGGAGTGAATTATCATCACAAAATATTCCTAAAGAAGCTATGACTTTTCTAAAAAAAGCAGGAAGTTATGAAGGTATTGATTTATCTGAGGTTACACCAGGAATACTTTTATGGTTACAAGAACATAAACTAACCCATTTATGCCAAGTAAGGTTTAAAAAATAGATGAATGAAAATATATATATTAGATTTTTAAATTTATTAGAAGAGATAGAATATAAATCTATACAGTGGGGTTATACAGCAGGAGTTTTAACAGAAGATGAAATATTTGATAAAGCAGATGAATTTATAGAAAATTCAAATAGTAATCTTGATAATGAAGATTTAATAGAATATCTACTTGATGAAAAACTAATCTTTGAAGTAATCACATTAAAAGGGCTTGGATATAGAACAAGATTTGGTGAAGCAATCCATTTATTAACAAATATTAGACAAATATTTGGTAAACGAACATGGCAAGAGTCTCCAAGATTAGTTTCTGATTTTAGAGTTAAATTACAAAAACGATTTTATCCTAAAAGAGAAATTGATCCATCAAATGTGTTATTAAGAGATGAATTATCTAATTTGTCTTTTTTGCAAAAAGAAATATGGCATAGTTTAACCAAAAATATGACTTTAGCAAAATTTCAAGAAAATGCTACATGCGAACTATTAAATGAAAATAGTGTTTATAATGGAGTAATTGTTACAGCAGGAACTGGAAGTGGTAAAACTCTAAGTTTCTATTTACCAGCATTATTGAAAATTGTTGATTCACTGCAAAAAGATCATGACAGTTGGACAAGAGTAATTGCTGCTTATCCTAGAGTAGAATTATTAAGAGATCAATTTTCTGAAGCAATTCAACAATCATTGTCAATATCTAATACCTTACATAATAATAAGATAAGACCAATAAAGGTAGGAGCACTATATGGAAAAATACCAAATACTGCTTCTGTGGATGAATTACAGAGAAAAGGATGGAAACGAAATACTCAAGATGATGGATATATATGTCCTATTATTAATTGTCCATATACAAATACAGAACTCGTTTGGTTAGATACTGATATTGAAAATAATAAAGAAAGATTAGTTCCTAATAAACAAGTAGAAGGTGCGATTACTTTAACGGATGAGTATATAATTTTAACAAGAAGTAGATTAGTAAAAGAAGCTCCTGATTTATTATTTATTACATTAGAAATGATAAATAAAAGATTATCAGACTCAAGTATTAATAGACTGTTTGGAATAAGAAAAAAGAAACATCAGCGACCCTTTCTAATGCTTTTAGATGAAGTTCATACTTATACAGGTACAACGGGTGCTCAAGCTTCTATGGTTTTAAAGAGATGGAAACAAGCCGTTATGACACCAGTTAAGTTTGTTGGCTTATCAGCAACATTAAATGAAGCAGAAAGATTCTTTTCAGAGCTAACAGGTATATATGAAAATAAGGTAATTGAAATAACACCACAAAGTGATGAAATGATTGAAGAAGGATCTGAATATCAAATTATTTTAAAAAGTGATCCAGTTAATAAAACATCTCTTCTATCAACTACTATTCAAACGATTATGTTAATCGGAAGATTACTAAATCCAGTAGGAAGTATAGAAAAAAGTAGTTTTAAAGAAATTGTTTATGGAGAAAAAGTTTTTGCATTTTCAGATGATTTAGATGTAATAAATCGACTTTTTGATGATTTGAAAGATGCTGAAGGGTGGAATATTTTTAATCAAAATGATGCTCAATCATCATCGCTAGCAATGTTAAGAAAACAAGATACTCCAATAGATAAATTTAAAGCAATTAATGGTCAAGATTGGAAAGCATGTGAAGATATTGGTCATAAATTTAATGGTGCTGATATATATAGTAAATTAAAAATTTCAAGAACTTCATCTCAAGATACAGGTGTTGATACTAATAGTTCAGTAGTTATTGCAACTGCAAGTTTAGAAGTAGGATTTAATGACCCTACAGTTGGTGCTGTCATACAACATAAAGCACCATATAATTGGGCAAATTTTTTACAAAGAAAAGGTAGAGCAGGCAGGAAAAGAGGTACAAAACCATTTATGATAACAACATTATCAGATTTTGGTAGAGATAGAGTAGCCTTTAATCACTATGAATATTTTTTTAATCCTATTGTTCCTATTCAACGACTACCTATCTACAATAGATATATTTTGAAAATACAAGCTGTTACGGTATTGTTTGATTGGCTATCAAATCAAATATCTATACAGCAAATATGGATGTTTAAAATATTATCAACACCAAATTTAAAAGAATCAAAAAAAACTCAAAAAGCCATAGAAGAAATATTAATATTATTAAATCAATTATTAGATCAAAATAGTTTAATACATAAAGAATTTATTCAATATCTAGGATATGCTTTAAGTATTCAACATGATAAAGATATTGATGAAATATTGTGGAGTGCTCCTCGTTCTTTACTTTTAGAAGTAATACCTACTTTAATTAGAAGATTAACAACAAATTGGAAAGTGGCTTTTCCAAAAGATGAAAATATATATGAAGATTATATAGAATACTTACCATTACCAGAGTTTATAACACCTACATTATTTAGTGATTTAGCATTACCTGAAGTTGGGATAATTGTAGAACTAGATCAAGAAAAGGAAAAACCATATACAATGCCTTTACAGCAAGCTATTAGAGAATTTGCTCCTGGTCGTATTTCTAGAAGATTTGCATCTCAAAGAGGTAATCTATATCATTGGATACCAATTAGTATTAATGAAGAATTTCAAACTATGGAAATAAAAGAATATGCTACAAAATATGAATATGTAAGTAGTATAGTACATGATAATGAAAATATCTCTGTATTTAGACCTTATGAATTAAAATTAGAAAAAAATACAATTCAAAACATTTCAAAAAAATCAAATTCAACATTAAAATGGAATACAAAATTTATTAAATCTGGGGAACCAATATCAGTTTATTTATCGAAGCAAAATAGTTGGTTTGATACTATTGAGAGTATTGAGTTTTTTGGTCATTCACATAACTCAAATACTGAAATTATCAGATATTCAACAGGAGCAACTGCAAATTTATCATTTAAAGGTGGTGAAACTTTTGAAACAGAAATAGAATTTTTAGATGAAGGTCAACTATCATCTATCGGTTTTAGTTTTAATGCTGATGCCATGTGTTTTAAATATAAAATACCAAGCTTACAAGATATGGAAAATATAAAGTTAAATCCAGAACTAATAAGGGAACTAAAACTTGAATGGTTTAAATATCAAGTTCTAAATGATAGTAAATTACCAAAACAAATTACCATTTTTGAAAAAAACTGGCTTCAAGAGGTAATCTCAAATGCTATTATTGTATTGTCAAGTACACAGGGGATTTCTTTAGAAAAATCAAATGAAAAATTAAAAAATGATTCAGAAGTAATATTTGAGATATTATCAGAAATGTTTAATACTGATATGAAAATTGAAGATGAAGATGAAAAATTAGAAGATCAAGAGAGTAAACTTTTTACTTCATTGAATGAGTTATTAAGAGATAGTAGTATTAGATTAAGACTTCATGAGATTTTCAATCATACAATTATAGATAATAGTCAGCAATGGTATATATGGTTAAGAAATTCATTACACACAACTTTTGCAAATACTTTATTGTTTGCTTGCGAAAGTTTAACTCCAAATCAATCATCTATAGATACTCTATTAGTTGATCCTATGCCATTGAATGATTCTAATATAGCAGAGATATGGCTTAGTGAAAGTAGTGCAGGAGGTGTTGGTGTAATAGATGAACTAATAAATATTATTGCCCAAGATCCAAATGCTTTGTTTAAATCTATAAATGCGACTACTCAAGTGTCTGACTATGAATTGGTAGTAGATTCTTTAGAACAGTTTATATATTTATTGCAAAAAGATACTGTATTGAAAAATTTAACATTAAATATTTGTAATGTTAAAAGTCATAATGAAAGACAAGAATTATTAAATAGTTTATATAGTAAATTAAATAATCTAGGTATTTCTATGGGACATTCATTTAAAGTCGCTTTAAATACAAGATTACTAAAAGAAGGTGTTGATAGTGGCTTTTTTGATTTAATATTTGAATTAATCCAATATAGAGATGAATTTGAAGAAAAAATTAATTTAGCTATAGATTTGAAGTTATTTTGTTTTATTGTTGTTAAGCAAGATATCTTTAGAACTAAACTTGAAAGTTTAAATCTTAATTCAAATAATGATTTGATTAGTACTGCTAATTTATTATCTAATATCCTTTGGACAAGGTCATTTGAAGCTAGACAACAACATTTTCAATCATATAACCCATTTAGACAAAATCAGTTTAATGATCCAAAATTAATAAAACAATTTATTTTAAATGATAATATACAATTAATTCAAATGTCTGATGATAATTGGAGAAATCAGACAATAAAACTATTAGAAAAATATAGTGTATGTAAGTTGAAAATAGCTAAAGATCATAAAGATATCTTTTTTAAAGAATCATTATCTCAATTACTGGCACAACCAATAGATATAGATTTTTTGCAACTATTTATAATGATCGATGGTGTGGAAAAATTAAGTAATTATATCATTGTAACTTTACGACTTAGAGAGGAGATGTGATGTTACTAGAGAGAGATTTAATTGGACCAACACAGTCACAATCAATTATCGACTTAATTCAAAGTTTATTAGTACTTGAACTAACTAATCCTAGTAAAACAATATGGATAGGTTCAGCATGGATAAGTGATATTCAATTATTTGATAATAGAGGATTACAGTATAAATCACTAGAACCTGACTGGTCAGCTGATATGATATCTTTATCAAAAGTTTTATTAGCCATAGCAAAAAGAGGTACACATATAATTATAATAACAAGAGATGACAAAGTAAATCAGAATTTTTTAAATAAAATAAGATTGAATAAGTCAAATGATATGAATATAGATATTATATTAAGAGATGAATTCCATGAAAAGGGCTTGCTGAGTGATACATATGAAATTACAGGTTCAATGAATTTTACATTCAATGGTATTATGATTAATGATGAAAGAGTTATTTACAGATGTGATCAAAAAAAGATTTCAGAAAGACAAATAGTTATGTGGAATAAATATGGAGAGTCAATAAATGATACATAACAATAATCAAGTTTGTATAAAAATTTTTAATGAATTGAAATTAGATACAAATTATACAAAACTAGAAGATGATATTCTTGTAACCTTGAAAGATAGTTTGTTTCCTGGTGCATTAATACCTTATAATAATTCATTTTATATATGTGCTGTATCTCAAAAAGAGTTTAACATATTATTATCTTTAATTAACTCCTTTATTGGTAAAAATTACTCTGATTATGATGGGCATTCTATAGCATTAAACCATGAAAATATAGTTGAAAATATATTAGTTAAAAATAATATTACTTTTATCAGTAAAATAAATATTAGTTCAATCTTTAAGGATGATGTTCTATTAATTGTAAATCAAATGATTAATATATACAAGTCATCAAATTACAATAAAAATTCTATTCCATTATCTATTGGTAGGCTTATAGATAATTTTAAAGAGTCTATTTATATAACAAAAGATTTTGCTAATGCTAAGGCAGTTATAGCTCAAATTAAACAAGAGTATCGATTAGATGCTCTTAATATAACATTTATGGAGATAGAGTTAGCATATAGCTTTCAAAATTGGAATGATATTGTAAATCATAAGCTAATATATCAAATTATCAATGCAAGAAAGCCATTAATAATACGATTACATATTATAGAAGCATTTTTCTATACTTATCTATATAACTCAACTAATCTTGAATATAATTATAATCAATATATTAAACCAAATATTTTAAACTTATTGTTAGTATGTCCTGTAAATACAACAGATGCTATTAAAAGTGTTTATTTTATTGCATATATTTTCGATAGTATTAAATACACAGAAATAGCTCTTATTATTGAAAATATTGATGTAAATAGATATTTAGATAATAAAATTAAAAAACAAATAAGAGATAAATTATCAAAAGAAGAAACTATTCTTTTAGAAGACTCCTCTGATAAATATTTAACTGCAAAAGCATCAATAATAGAAGCAAATAATATAGACACTATCACAAAGATTGAAAGGGTTAGCTATAATCTTAAAAAACTAAAAGAAGATGAAAAACAAGAATTAAAAACACAGATATTAAGTTCTGAATTTAATGAACAATCAGAAATACTACCATTGAATTGGATGGATTGGTTTAAATGCTTATTTATAACTGATTGTACTTACTCACTAAGTCTTGCCGAAAAAGGTTTAGAAGAGTGGGAAGTAGATACATTAACTAATGATCCACTCTTGATAGATCAACTTAGTGAACAAATTTTATCTCTAGATGAACAGTTCGCTATAGGTCGTTTTATAACTTCATTACCATTATTTAATGAAGCACTAAAAAGAAGTAGCAAATATCCAAATCCATTATGTTTAAAGATATACATTAGTATTTTAGAATTAATATCAATATACGATATACAAGATCAAAAAACATTACTATTATCGCAAGATATCTTTGAATCTATATTGATACTTAGTCCTAATAGTGCTGAGTATGATCATATAACTCAGTTAATAGAGAGTATTATTCAAAAAATCAATGGTAGGCATTATATAAATTGGTTAATTGATTATGCTGAAATGTTAATCGAATATAATGCATCAAACATAGATATCAGAAATAAATTATTAGAACTGATTTTAATGCAAATCTATGAACAAAAAGAGTGGTTAGAATCATATCAACTTAAATTACTAAATAAATTTGCTTCAATTGTAGGTATAGAATCATTATTTGAAGAGTTAATAAATCATACCGTAAAAGAAGTAGATATTGATATATTTGAACAGTATAGTGGTAAAACTATTGGTATATATACATTATCTGAAAATGCTGGTAAAAATGCAAAACTATTTTTAGAAGATAAAATTGAAAATGTAAGAGTTATTTTAAACCATGACAAAGCAGCAACAGATGCTTTAAAACATATGGCTCAGGTATCTGATTATGTAGTAATAGTAACTCAGTCAGCAAAATACGCTGCAACTGGTGAGATACAGAAAATTAGAAGACAAAATAATAAAGAGGTGCTTTTTCCAAAGGGTAAGGGTAGTTCTAGTATAATTTCAATATTAAGTGTTAATAATTATATTAATCATTAAAGCATCAAGACAAGGAAAAAATTTGCAAGATAACACAAATGAAATTTATACAAAAATGCAGGATATTTTTAAAAATATTTGGGAACAACAAAAATATTCAGAAGCAAAAAATGGTATTTTATTAACTTTAAATTTAGCAGTATTTGCACTTATAATAAGAGTATATTTTTATATCGAAAGTTTTATTAATAGCAATAACATAATAAAATGTATGTTTTTTCTACTGATTCTATCATTTATATGGCATATATTTCTAATTTTAAACTCTTTTTTCCCTAAAGATAGTAATAAAGAAAATGGTAAATTATCTGTAAATCAAATTAATATTTTTTTCTTTGGAGATATACAAAAATTACAAAGTAATAGATATTTAGATTTACTAATTGAAAAGCTTAATATAAATAAAGATGATGTTAATAAGGATATTTTATTAGATCTTGCTAATCAAATTGTAAAATTATCTGAAATAACACAATCAAAATATCAATCATTTAAAGATAGTTTTTTTAGAATGTATGTTATTGGATTTTTATATTCAATATTTTTTTTATATCTCTATTACAAACAAGAAATAGATGGTTTATTAAATGGCTAGTTATAATTATCAAGATGGTAAAAAAAGGATTCAAGATATTTTAGATAATACTCTTGAAGTCATTGAGAATGACAAAATCCCATCAGATGAAAATTTTACTTTTTCTAATGCATACTATGGTTGGGTTACAGGTATATTTGTTGATATAAGAGATTCAAGTAAATTATTTTCTAATGGGGATAAAGAATTAGTTTCAAAAATGATTCGCTCTTTTACATCTGAAGTGATTGAAATATTGAGGAATGACGATAATCTTCGTGAAATAGGAATTAGAGGAGATTGTGTTTATGGAATTTATACAACACCTTTAACAAAGGATATTTTAGAAATTGCAGATAAATCATTTTTTATCAATACATTTTTAAAAATGTTAAATAAATTGTTATCTGAAAGAGATATGCCTAAAATTAAAGTAGGTATTGGAATCTCAACAGATAAAGAGTTGGTTGTTAAAGCAGGAAGAAAAGGGGTTGGTATTAATAACGCTATTTGGATAGGAGATGCAGTAACAAAAGCATCCAATTTATCTTCTCTTGGAAATAAAGATGGATATGCTCCAATAATAATAGGTAGTAATGTTTATGATAATATTATCGAGGGTTTAGAAGAGAGAAATTCTTCAAAAGATGTAAAAAGTTGGTTTACTGAAAGATACACTGATGATTTTGGCAAATTTTATGATGCTAATATTATAAAAGAGCAATTTGATAGCTGGGTTGATTCAGGAATGTCATAGTATAAAATTAATTTTTTAATACTAAAATAAGTTCAAATATAACAAGTACGAGGAGATCAATATTTTACCTTAGCGGGAAAATTATTGCTCACGACAGTCGATAAAGTTAATTAAAGGAAGTTGCAATTAAAAATTTTATATCTACATTTGATTATATTTCTAATCATACTATATCCCCAATTCGATATAAGCAAAAAATAGATTATGATTTAATAGTTAATAATTATTTTAAGGAAATTCCATCAGATTATAGAACTATATTAGAAAAGAGTGATAAATTTAACTTAATAAAAGCTCATCTTATATCTCTTTACGGAAATATTAATATTTCGAAAAGAGATTTAGAACGCATTTACTATAGAATGTTTAATTTAAATCGTTCTGCAACTATGAAACGACAAGAATATGAAAAATATCAACGTCAACATGATTTCATGAAAAAAAATTGGCATATTATTAAAAGATGTCAATGTTGTGGATATAAGTTTAAAAATCAAAACGAAACAAGTCTAGAACATGTAGTTCCTTTATGTTTAGGTGGTGATGATCATGAGCAAAATTGGCAATTATTATGTAAAGCATGTAATTCTGCAAAAGGTAGTTTCTTTGGTTATGCAGATTATCAAATTAGTAATATATTAATATCTACAGGTATAATAAAAGGATTAAGTTTTGAAAAACAATTAGAAAAAGTTACTAATACAATTTTATATTTTGTACTAGAAAGAGATAGTCGATCATGCAGTGAATGTGAAAATTCATGTGAGAATACTCAACTTTTTGTTTGTATAACAGATAGCACTCATTTTTTAACTCTAGAAAGTTTTTCTACTTTATGTGAAGAATGTACTAAGAGAAAGAATATACAACAAAAATATAAATTTAAATTAATATAAAAGGATAATAAATGGTATTATGGAAAGAATTTCCTTGTCAAATTATAAAGCAATCAAGTGGTCCAGAAATAGCCGTGTTTACATGTGATGCATATGAACTTAATGATTTATCAACAATTTCTAGATTAGGTGAAGACAGTGAGGGATACCAAAGAGTTTTAAATAAACGTAAAAGAAATCAAATTAGTGAGTATGTAAATTCACCATCATCTATTTTACCTACTTCAATAGTTGCTGCTGCAAACCATGATGAAGAACTAGTAAAAATAGAAAAAAAAGATTTAATTGAAGGAAGTGAAAATAGGTGGTATGGAGTTATAAAATTACGAACTTTAAAAGGAAAAAAACCTTGTCTTATTATTGATGGACAACATAGATTAAAAGGTATAATATCTTCAGCAAAGATAGATTTTCCAGTTAGTGTAAATTTATTATTAAATACTCCTACAGTATTACAAATATTACATTTTATAATTATAAATACAACAGCAACTAAAATACAAAATGCAATGCTAAATGAATTAAAAGCTGATATTGCGAAATTAACTAAAAAAGAAGAAGATGAATTAGATAGTTTATTGCAACAATTAGGTGTTGAAAGCATTACAGATGAATCATTTGTAAGTTTATTAAATGATGCCACTATGATATTTGGGAATATGTTAGATTATAAAACAAATAAAATTCGATATATCAGTTCAGAAACTATTAAAAAATCTATTTCCAAGTCAAGAAAAGATGGTTTTCTTTCTCTTATTGAGGAAGATTCAAATAAGCAATTGTTAGCTTATAACTATGCATGGACTGGAGTTAAAAAAGCTTTTAAAAAACGATGGGATTTTGAGATAGATTTAGCTAAAAAAGCTTATGATACTAAAAATAAAAATGTTAAGATTAAAGATTTAAATTTAGAAAAAAAATTATTTCATACGGGTTCATTAACAGTTTTATCTGAAATATTAGATACAGAGTTAATGGCAAGAAGTAATAGAAGAAAGTGGTTGAATGATTTAGAAAAAATTGAAGTTATTATATACCAATTGTTAAAAAGTGTACCAAATTCTTTTTGGGAAGAAATAAGTGTTGATAATACTTCAAAAGGTAGAGTATCTTTTGAAAAATCTATGGATGAATTTTTATAATTTTATTATGTATTAGCCAACCTTCTTTCCTTAAAATACAAGCAGGACATTCTCCACATCCATATCCCCAATTAAATTTGGTGGTGTGGTCTCCATTGTAGCAAGTATGAGATTCGTTAACTACTAAATCTAGAACGCCTTCATCTTTCGATAGTTGAAAAGTCTCTGCTTTTGTAAGATGAATAAGTGGGTAATGAAATTTAATATTTGATTCACTTCCTAAATTTAGTGTTTTTTCTAATGATAAAACAAAATCTTCTCTACAATCTGGATAGCCTGAATAATCAGTTTGATTTACACCTATAATGATATTTTCAATTCCTTGTTTTTGAGCAAATGCATGAGCTAGTGTGAAAAATATAGCATTTCTATTTGGTACAAAATGTAAGCCTCCCCAAAAACTGTACTACTAAAAACGGAATAATTCTGATAAAATAAATCAGGAGCATTCATGCGAAAAAGTAAGTTTAGTGAGAAACAGATTATAGAGATTCTAAAAGAGATTGAAGATGGTGCACCAGTAGTTGAAACCTTAAGAGATAAAGGTGTTAGTAAAGATACATACTATAAATGGAAGCGAAAATATAGTGGTATGGAAACAGGTGATGTCAAACGAATGAGAGAGCTTGAAAAAGAGAATGCCAAACTAAAAAAGTTGTATGCTGAGATGGCATTAATGAATGATGCTCTCAAGGATGTTATAGAAAAAAAGCTCTAAAGCCTGATGAAAAAAGAGAGCTTGTAAAACATGTAGTTGAACACTGTTCTTTGAGTATCACACAGGCTTGTCAAGCTCTCACTTTAGGTAAATCCACATATTACTATGAGAAGAAGCTCAAAGACGACAGTGAAATTATCGAAGAACTTAATATCTTGGTTGAAAAACATCCAAGAAATGGCTTCTGGCTGCTCTTTAATCGTTTGAGGAAGAAAGGCTTTGCTTGGAATCATAAACGTGTGTATCGAGTCTACAAGGCTTTAGGACTAAACTTTAAAAAGAGAACTAAGAAGAGAATACCTGCAAGAGTGCAGCATCCTTTGCAAGAGTTATTTGAACCTAACGAACAGTGGTCAATGGACTTTATGTCCAACACTCTTTTTGGTGGTAAACGCTATCGTATTTTAAATATTATGGATGAATTTAACAGAGAATTTATAGAGTTTGAAGTTGGAATGTCATTACCCGCTACCAAAGTCATTCAAGCGCTACAAAGAGCTATTGAGTTTCGAGGTAAACCAAAATCAATAAGAGTTGATAATGGTCCAGAGTTTATTTCACATAAACTTGAACAGTGGTGTTATATTCACTCAATAGAGCTTAAATTTATTCAGCCTGGATCACCAACTCAAAACTCTAGAATGGAAAGATTAAATGGATCTATGAGAAGAGAATTTTTTGATGCATATCTATTTGATACTCTCTCAGAAGTGAAAATAATGACACAAGAGTGGATTTATGACTATAATAATTATAGACCTCACTCAACTTTAGGAAAATTAAGCCCTATTGAATATTTAGATAAGTATCATTTAGAGATGAATTGTTCCGTTTAAACTAGTATGGTTTAAGGGGAGGCTTACAAAAAGAAGCAGGTAAATGAGTTTTTGTTTTATGCGAACTAGATATGTCCAAGGTACTATCTTCAAGTAAAGCTGAATCATTTAGTTGAGTAAAAGCATTGATATTTAGTATAGTATTTTT
>Ga0256828_1001229_pt1 | contig 16183 bp, 16 predicted proteins | sample CV88metaG_FD_185993 | JGI IMG/M metagenome (GOLD analysis project Ga0256828, IMG submission 185993) | Hydrothermal vent microbial communities from East Pacific Rise, Pacific Ocean - CV88 | ecosystem: Environmental > Aquatic > Marine > Hydrothermal vents | place: Pacific Ocean: East Pacific Rise...
CATTACCATTTTATTAGTTTCTTCAAGATTTTTAAAATTATTCAAATGAACTATTATTCCGGCTGCAATTCAATTGATATATAGTTCCATAAGAAACAATAATGATTAAAAAGCAGCATTAATAATAAAATTTAATATTTTATATTTTATATTCTAAGTAGGTAGGGAGAGGTAAAATAGTTTCCATTAAAACAAGGGTTAATATGGGATTTTTTAAAGAGTATGCATACAGAGACGGAAATGGAGTTGAGCAGAAAGAGACAGACTGGGGTAGTTCGATAGTTGGTGGTATGGGTGGTGCTGTTGGCTTTTCAATACTAGCCGCTGTTGCTATGATTGCACAATACTGAGAATATGCTGTAATATTTACACTAATCGCTCTTATAGCTTGGGGGCTTTTAAAACTGTATTCTATAAGTGATCAAAGTGGAAAGAGAAGAGTTGTATCAATGGCTTTAGCTATTTATGGTGGTTGGTTAGGTTTAAATAATTTTTATAATAAAAGATATATAACCGGATTTATCAAGTTATTTTTATTTTGTATTGCATTTATTTTTATGCACGGCACGGCATTGTATGCTGCAATAATCGCATTAGTAATAACTAGTTGGGTAGAAGCTTTCATTTATTTTTCTGGGAAATCTGAATCTAAAACAACAAAAACAACATCTAAAATAATTATATATACATTCTTTATTCTAGTCACAATTGTTTCTATAAATGAGTATGGTAAGTGGTATCAAAGGAATCAATATTTTACTCTTAATGAGATAGCAAATTATGATCTAATTAGGGATAATATTTCGACTGAAAATTTCAACAGTATTTATACTAATAATTATCAAAAGTCACTCGATATAGTTAAAGAGTATGATAATAATCCAATTTCTATCATCTTCCCAAGTTTGAAGAATACTTACAGTGTTGAAGGGTTGAGAGCATATAAAGAATTTTATGGAAAAGATTTTAAAATTTCTGCTGATGATTTCGAGGGAACTATAGATAGATTAGGAAGATTAAACAAAGGATATTCTGAAAAATTAGCTCAATTGATTACAGATTATGTGGATAAAGAAACAGTAGTGGCTCTCAGTGAGAACAATATTGATATAGAGGATATGTTAAAGGAAAACAATCAAATGTCTGCATTAAGAGCATATCAAGAATTAAAAAAGTCATATAATATAAAATGATTAAAATAATTTTTTTATTTTTATTGTCTTTTTATCTAAATGCTCAGCAATACACCTCTAAAAATATTTCAGGAGCTTGGGAAGTATCATCATTAAAACTAAATGGTTTTACTTCTTTTGGTAAAGAGTTCTCCACAAATCGTGGGGAGACATACACTCTTTTTTTTAATAAAAGAGGACTTGTAAAAAACCAAACTACAAACACTATTTATAATTACGAAATTATTAATGGAGAGCTAAAAATCTACCAAACAAAAATTTACAACTATGAAAATCAAGTCAAAGATACAAAACATTATGACTTATGGAAAATATCAGGAACTTTTGAGAACTGCTATAAATCTAAAATCATAAAGAAAAAGATGACTGGTCCTTATCGTAAAGAGGGTTATAAATGGTGTAAGGTTCAAGACTACCCTCAACCTGTTCTTATAAATACACAAGATTATAACTTTAAATAAACTTTCTCTCTTTGTTAAACTTCAAGAACTATATTCTAATTACTATATCATTTCAATTTGTCATATTTTTTTATTATATACTTGTTTTATACTAAACTTCTTTGTATTTTTTATAAGGGGTTAAAATGAATTTACTTGAGAGAATTTCTATAAAATTAAAAATCTCTTTTTATCTTTTAAGGAAAAAACTACTTAAAGTTTAATACTCTTTAGTTCCTCTTAAAATCTGTACTTTCTACAGGTTTTCCTATGTAAAAACCTTGGGCCATATCAACACCATTCTCTTTTAAAACATCTAAAATCTCTTGGTTCTCGACATATTCTGCAATTGTCTCAATCCCTAATGATTTTGCCATGTTAACCATTGCTAAAACTACAGTTTTACTATTTTGATTTCTACAGATATCCCTAATAAAAATGGCATCTAGTTTAATATAATCAAATTTCATCTCAAGTAATCTACTAAAGTTGGAATGTTCTACACCAAAATCATCAATAGCTATCTTAAAGCCTAATTCTTTAATGCTTTTTAAATTTTTTAATACCTTAGCCTGATGTTTTCCAACGGTAACACTCTCTAGCACTTCTAAAGTCACTTGTGAAGCTTCTATAGAATAAGATTGCATTTTTTCTTTTAAAAAAACTAAAAAATAATCATCTAAAAGGTCCCGTTGTGTTATATTCACAGAAAATTGTGCCTTTGTCCCACTAAAGTATTTAAAACTTTTATTGATCACTATTCTTGTAATTGAATCTATAATTCCAAGTTTCTCTGCTGCTCCTATAAAATAGTAAGGGGAGTGAATCTCTCCATTATACTCACCTCGAGCTAAAACTTCATACTTAACAATCTTACCTGTTTTAAGTTCTATAATAGGCTGATAATACGCTTCTATCTGATTGTTTTGGATCATCTCTTTGGTTTTGTTGAGCCAACCTATCTCATATCTATCTTTTTCCATATCATTGTCATCTTCGTTATAAAAATTAAAAAATCTTCCACCAACCTCTTTAGCATTTTTGATAGCATATTCTGCATTGATAAGTGGGTATTGATTATGATTAATCTTCTCTATCCCTATAGCAAAGTTTATAGAGATCTCCAGGCTTTTAATACTTAAAACTTTGACATCAAAGTAACTGATAATCTGCTCACAAAACACCTCTATCTCTTTTGAATCACTCTCTTTTGTAAGAATTACGAACTTATCTGATTCTATTTTAAAAAGCTGTGTATTAGCTCGCATATGCTTTTCTAACTCTTTAGCTGCAACTCTTAATATCTCATTTGAAAAAGCTTTTCCATATTGTTTATTAAAAATAGAAAAATTTGTTATGTCAAGGAGTAACAAGTAATAAAATTCATTTTGATCAAGAACCTTATCAAGTTCAATGAAATTATACAAACCAGTCACTTGTTCATGTATATAAAGATCTTTTAACTCTTTTGTTTTAGCCGCTACAAGAGTATCAAGGTTTGTATTAATTCTTTGAAGCTCTCTATTTTTATCTTCAAGCTTTCTTTTGAGTATGATAGGTTCTAAACTTCTTTCAACTGTCATAAGAAGTTCTTTTAAACTCAATGGCTTGATAACATAAGCAGAAACTTGCAGATTGATTGTATTTAGTAAATACTCTGATTCATTAAAAGCAGTAGTAATAATGATGGGTACATAAGAGTCAGTAGTTCTAATCTTCTTTATCATCTCTATGCCATTCATCTTTGGCATTTGAATATCTGTAATAATAAGGTCAGGCTTGTACTTTTCATACAAGGCTAAACCCTCTTCCCCATCATAAGCAATCCATAGTGTTTCAACTTTCTCTTTTAAAAAGAATGCTATCTCATCAGCTATATCAACATTGTCTTCAACATACAAGATACTGTTATGCTTCATTTAGATTCTCCTTATGCGATAAACACTCAATAGATTTCAAATAGATACTAAAAATAGCACCCTCTTCTTTATTTTTGACAGAGAGCTTTCCATCCATATTGTGTTCTATAATGGTTTTTGACATATACAAGCCAATACCAGTTCCTTTACCTTCATCTTTTGTAGAAAAATAAGGGTCAAATACCTTATCAATAATCTCCTGAGAGATTCCACCTGCATTATCTTCTATCTCTATGCAAACTTGGTCATCCACTTGCTTCACAGACACAATAATGACCTTTTTTTCTACCTTAGCTGTGATAAGTTCATCTTTAGCATTATTTAATATGTTAAGCAAAACTTGCGAAAATTCATTACTAAACCCACTCACACATAAAGAATCATCTAGGTTTGTTTCAAAATGGATCATATGGTTAGAAAAACTTGCTCGTATAATCTCAAATGTACTATTGACAGTTGATGCAACATTAAATACTTCAAGTTTCTTATTTGGCTTAAAGAAATCTCTAAAATCATCAATAGTTTTAGACATATTATTAGTAAGCAGTGTTCCTTTTTTAACTGTACGATCTATATACTTTTCATCAAGCATACCCATCTCATAAGCATTTTCAATATTTTGAAGTAGTAATCCAAGTGCATTTAAAGGCTGTCTCCACTGATGGGCAATATTTCCTATCATTTCCCCCATTGCAGCAAAACGCGATTGTTGAATTAGTAACTGTTCTTGTTTAGAGCGTTTTAACACCTCTTCTTTTACACGTTTATCGAGCCCTTTATTAAGTTCTTCTAGCTCTTGTGTTCTTGTTTGCACTCGTTTTTCAAGTTCTAGATTCATATGTCTTAGTTTATTATCTGAACTTTTTAACTCTTTAATCATATGATTAAAACTCTTTGCTAACTGTGCAATCTCGTCATTAGAAGAAATAGTAACTATCGTATTGAAATTTCCGTGTGCAACATCTTGAACCGCACTATTGAGTTTTAAGATAGGTTTCACAATTTTACGTGTTAAAAAATAAGCAATCAATACAGAGATAAATGCGATAACTAGAAGTAAAATAATACTATTGATATAGATAGTTTTCATATTTTTATTGTACTGTTCTAAAGAGTAGCCTATACTAATCCAACCCCACTCTATACCTGAAAACACAACAGGGTAAACAAAGCTATATACTTCCTTATTGTTAAAGATATCTTTGACAATATGTCCATGTATATTGGTATTGAATTCTTGTTGAAGTTTTCTTGGTGTAGTTGATAAGATGGACCAATGAGAAGGTGTACTATAAAGACTATCACCATTTTTTTTGGTGATTACCGTATACACTATCTCATCATTATCACTGATAACTTTTTCAATATACTCAATTAAAAATGAATAGTCTTCTGTAATCATAGCATCTGAAGAGACCAACGAGATTGATTTAGCTGTTGTTTTTGCCTTAGAATACATAACTTGTAAAAGAGATGACTCTTGAATAGTAATGACTGAATAGATTAAGATACTTGTACTCATAGTAAAAATAGTAACAATAACAATAAATATTTTTTTAAAAAAACTATCTTTTTTCATCGAATTTTCCATATTTTTCTTGCAAAATCAAGTACTCATTATAGTAGTTTTTTAAAGGAATAAGTTCTTTTTTATCTAAGATATCTATCTCTTGCATTTTAATGAAATCAAAAACATTTTTTCCCTCTCTACTTAGATGTATATGCTTTAAAATATTTTTCATCTTAGGTAAGAGTTGAGGAGAGGTTTTAATATGTACCAAACTAATGATAGGCATAAAAAGATTTTCTGTATGATAGATACTCACTAAATTCTTTTTTATAGCAGGATTCATCTCGCTAATAAGATCAAAAGCGTTCTCTGAAATCAAAGCTACATCCCCTTGATGAAAATAAACCTTTAGTACTGCTGCAAGATCTGATTTAACATGTTCTAACTTTTTTATATAGTATCTTGATGGGACCTGTGCCTTTTCTAAGATAGCCTTATCTAAAACGAGTTCCCCTATATAATTATTCTTTTTAATCAGCACTTTTTTATCTTTTAGATCTGAAATACTTGAGACAGCATCCCCTTTTCGGACAACAATGATAATCTTCTGAAATTTTTCATTATACTTACGAACACTCCAAAAATAAGAGGTTAAAGGATCTAAAACTTCCTGATTTTGCAGATAAAAAATAGGATTGATAGCCATATAATCTAATTCATGGTTTCTAAAATCTTTTATTATGAAACTAGCTTTATTGTAGTAAGAGAGATGACTTTTTATATTTTCTTGTGCAGATAATTTTTCTAAAAGTAAATTAAAAATGATTCCATAGTCTCTATCACTTGCATGTGTAATCCCATCTGTTAAAATTCCCATTTTACCATTCACCATCTCCGATGCGAACAAAGAAGAACTAAACACTAGTAAAAACAGAAGATTTTTTAACACCGACATATAAAACTACTTTTTATCCTCTTGCATTGCAATACCGATGATAAAATCTAATTTTGCACGAGCGATAGCATGATCATACTCTGAACGATAGAAGTCACCTTTTGTATATGACTCAAAAAGCTGGGACTCTATAACATCTTTTGTCTCTACCATATCTTCTTGGTATGCCCTTGTATTTAAAGCTCTATTTTCTTGAGCTATATCTACAGCTTCTTCTAAAATCATAAACTGCTTATAGGCACTTTGCATATTTAAAAAAGAATCTTTTACCTGCAGTGCTAAGCCCTCTTCTAAAAGTACTTTTGTTTGCTCAAGTTTTAATTTTTCCAACTTACTTTGCTCAACTTCACCACTTGTTCTCATCCCATTAAAAAGTGACCATGTTGCACCAACACCAATGGTCCAAGACTTACTGTTTGTATCATTTACCATACCGTAATCATAACTGTTATATATATTTTGAGCACTTGCTGTTAAACCCACATGAGGATAAAAATCACTTTTTGATTCATCTACTTTGGCTTTTTTTACATCTATAGCAAGTTTGAGAGAAACATAATCAGGATTAAATTTATAAGCATCTTGAACAAGCTTATTCATCGTTTCATCCATCACTGGTTTACTTAAAACCTCATCTGCTACATCTATCTCAGTTTGCCATTGTAATCCCATAGTATTGACAAGAGCAGCTTTTGCCATCGCCTCTCTTTGTGCAATCTTTTCATCTAAAGACTTGATAAAACTCACACTTAATTTACTGCGTAAATAATCAGTTTTTTTCACATGCATCGAACCACCCTGATACAATCTTGAAGTCAAATTAAGTAAAAATTCCATTCGTTCTAATGTTTCATGAGACAATACCTTGAGTTGCTTCATCAAAACCACTGCATAGTAGTAGCGTTTTACATCATACACCACTTGATTCATTGTTCTACGTTTCCCCTCTTTTGCTATCTGTTTTCCAAGACTTGCCTGTTTTACAATGGCAGTGATTTTTCCACCTACATAAAGGGGATATTCCATATTTACTTGAGATATAATGGAATCTCTATCCATAATCTTCACTTCCATATCTATTGGAAGTTGTGTTTGGTCTGGTGTTGCTGCAACTATGGCAGCATAGGTGCCAGCAGTATTTAGGTCACCATCAGCCTGAGCAGCATTTCCAAGACTTGTATATACCGCCTTAGTTTGTCGATTATCTATTGTTGTTGTTCCCATCATATCAAAAGTGGGATCTTCATCCATACGCATCGCAGCAACTCTAAGATCTAAAGTAGGATAGTTTGCACTCATCGCTTGTTTATACATAGCTTGTGCTATCTCTATAGATGTTTGTGATATCTTGAGTGTATTGTTATTATGTAAAGCGATCTCTATCGCCTCATCCAAATTAACTGTTTGAGTTTGTGCAGAAACAATACTACCAAGTATTAATATACAACTCATTGCCATTTTTTTCATCTTACTTTTGTCCTTCTTTTTGTTTTTTGTATTCTTCATATAATTTACTTGCATTATCTAAGTCAGATACCTGTGTATGGACAAGTGTTTCTATCTTGTAGATATCCATCATCTGTTGCCCTTTTGTTGTATTAAACAGCTCAACACCTGTTTTATATATATAGTCTTTATCTTCTTGGGAAATACCTTTTCTATAGTATCCTAGAGCATTAGAAACAAAATCTGTTTTCAGTAAAATTTTTGTTCTTTTGGCAACCTGGGGATTTAACTCTTTTGCTAAACTGTAAGTTCTCAAAGGGACAATTGCAACATCAAGCTTTGAAAAGAAAAGCTCTAAAATAACTCTACTACGATTATCATATTTCACAATCTTTGGATGTTTAAAGTAGATATTTGAAAACATATCCATAATCTCATCATTTCTTTGTATACCAACTTTTACATTTTGTATACTTTGTAAATGTTCTTGAGTTACACCTCTTTTTACCACAAGAATAAAACGGTTATCTTCAGGATTTTTATATTTCCCTGTAAATCCATCTGAAAACTCTGAACGATTAAAGTACTTCACAAAGACAATTGGAAATGCAGAGAGAAAGTCAATATATCCAACTTGAAGATCTTTTGCTGCTTGATTTGGATTACTATAGAAAACCATTTCTACATTACCAAGGTTCTTTGTCACCTCTTGCATCCATAAATCCATAGTTATTTTTAAATCCTTAGGGCTATAATTACTCATAGAGCTATTGATATAACCAAATCTATATGTTTTTAGGTTCTCTTTTGCTTCTAAAGAACAGAGTAGAAGAACAGTAAAAAGAAGAAAAAGTTTTTGCATTACTTTTTCCCTTTTTGAAATTGAAGATACTCCGCATAAAGCTCTTTTACTGGAACAAGATCACTAATTTTTGTATGTATAATTTGACTTGACTTAAAGATAAGCATCATCTCCTGCCCTTTTTCAGAAGCATAAATCTGCTTTGCTTCTTCATAAGCATCCCTTTTTATGGACTCATCCAAACTTTTACGGTAAAAACTAAGATTTGTTGAATTAATATTTGTTATTTCTAAAATTTTGAGTTTTTGTCCAATCTGTGGATTTAACTCTTTAGCCACTTTAAAATTTCTCATAGGGACTATAGCCATATCTACTTTGTGAAAAAAAAGATCCAAGACAACCTTACTTCTACGATTGTAAGCTTGAATATCCGCATCCTCTTTTTTGAGTTTTAGTTTAGTATACATATACATGATTTCATCATTCTTTTGTATCCCAATTCGCTTATTTTCCATCTCTTCCCAAGAGTTTATATCTTTAGAAACTAATATAACAAAAAGATTTTCAGATATATCACTAGGTCCACCTGAAAAGGCATCGCTGAGATAAGAAAGGTCAAAATATTTGACAAAGACTAATGGAAAGCCACTTACATAGTCTATTTTGCCAAGTTCCAAATCTTTCACTGCCTCTTTAGGGTCCTCATAAAAAAACATATTGGCGTTGTAACCTGCTTTTTTCGAGATCTCTCTTAACCAGATATTCATTGAGATTTTAAGATCTTTCTTACTATAGTTACTCATAGAGTCTGTCATATAAGCAACATTAAAATCTTTTAGTTTTTCCTGTGCTTCAAGAGAGAAAACCAAAAAAACAAGTACGAAGAACCTATACATACATTACTCTATTTTTACCAAGCTCTTTTGCCTTGTACATATTTTTATCTGCTTTCATTAAGAAGCTGTCAACATCATCTTTTTCGTTATATTGACTCACCCCAAAACTTGCAGTAAAGTTTGTTTTTGTCTCTAACTCTTTACGTAATTTTTCTGCGATAAGAACAGCTTTTTCTATATCTGTTTCAGGTAGGATAATGATAAATTCCTCTCCACCCCAACGAATAAAGCTATCTGTTAAACGAAGTATATCTTCTAAGTGATTACACATATCAATAAGAACTTTATCACCCTCTTTGTGCCCATAAGTATCATTGATTGACTTAAAATTATCAATATCGAGATAGATTAAAGACAAGGGATTGTTATATCTACTTGAACGTTGAATCTCTTGAGAGAGAAGTTCGAAACCTTTACGACGGTTTATCACTTTTGTGAGCTGATCTGTATTTGCTTGATACTCTAACTCTTGGATTAAATACTCTTTTTCTAATCGCATTTCAATTGATTCTACCCCTAAAGCGATAGTTTCAGCAATATTTTTATACATATTGACTTCATCTTTTAAGAGATTGTGAATTTTATTAAAAAATAAACTGAGTATACCAACAATTTTTTCATTATTGATTGAGTATATTGGCAAAGATAAAACAGAATGAATATTAGCTGACAAGAACTGTTCTTTATCTCTAAAGTAGGGAACATCTTCAACATCATTGATAATAGTAATCTGATTTTTTAAAATATCATGACATTTGTCACAAAGGGAACTTTCTCGATTTTCAAAAGTAAAAACTTCTCCCAAGATCTCTTTGATATCAAGCTTCTCGTGCTCTATCTGTGAAACTAATCGAAATCCCCTATCTTCTTTGATTGAGATAAAGGCAAAAGCATAATTACCATACTTATCTATCACACCCATTGTGTTTTTCAAAAAACTTTCTACATCATTTGTATGTGCGATACTCTGTGCTATTTTAGACTCTATTGTAATGAGCTCTCGTAGAGAATGTTCTTTGGCAAAAGCTTTTTCAAGTTTTTTCTTAGACTTCATATATGTCTCAAGACTACTCACTTCACAGTATATTTTGACAACATCTCCTGTCGTGTCAAAAATAGGTTCAGCATCTAATAGTACTTCAAAATATGTTCCATCTTTTTTTCTTATAGAAAAATGTACATTTTCAAGTGCTATGCCACTTTTTAATATAGAGAACTCTTGTTGCAATCGTTCTACATCATATTTTTTGACAAAATCAAAAGCTGATTGTCCTAGTATGTCATCTTCTAAATACCCCATATACTCAAGTAACTGCAAACTCATATCAATAATTTTTCCATGAGTATCTAAATAATAACCAAAATCTATGGTCTCTAACTCTTCAAAAAGTTGGCTCATACTTCTAATGGTTTCTTTAAGGTTGATAGGCTTTAAAATATACTTGTTAATACCAAGATTAAGAGCTTCTATAAGGTAGTTTGTTTCATTGAAGGCGGTTGTTATCATAATGGGAATCTGCTTATTGAGCTGTTTAATCTCTCTAATCATCTCAAGACCATTCATTACAGGCATCTGGATATCTGTAATCACAAGATCAATTTTATGCTCACTAAAGAGCTTTAATCCCTCTTGACCATTTGTAGCTATAAACAAATCAGATACATAATTTTGAAGAAAAAACCCCACTTCATCAGCAGTATCTTTATCATCTTCAACATAGAGTATATTTTTCGTTTGAAGTAAAGATGTATCTATATTTAACATATATTATTCTCACATATTAAAACTTAATTTATAATTTTTATTAATTAATAGTTATTTTATGAGCTATTAGTGAGTATTTCTGAAACTTTTTTACTCTCTCTTAATCTTAAATATGATAGAGTTTATACTATCTTTGTAGAGGAGTTTTAAGCATGTCACATATACCAAATACATTAAACTCTTTTTGGCTTTGGCGTGAAGTCTCCTCTAAACTCGGTGTTTCCAATCCGGCATACAAGTATTGGAAAAACACTCCCACTTTAAAACTTAATAACAAATACCTTTTTATACAAAAAAACACTTTACCATCAAAACATGAACATGTTGAAAGTATCCTTACTGACCTCTCAGGCTATCTTCCTATCAAATTCGCCTCTGATCAACTTCATGTTAATGAGCATATTTTCTCCTATGAGAAGATGAAACTTTACAAAGAGTTTGAGTATAAGTTTGTTGAAGATATAAAATTTGTCAATATCAAAAAATTTTTTAGAGAAAACGGTATTAAAGTTTCAAAAAACTCTATCATCCAACTTGGAAAGATGAAAGACTTAGAGATTAGTGCAGACTCTACATTTTATAATCTCAAAAATGATTACGGCATAGTGGTATATAACTAATGGGTACTTTTTTTATAGAGTTTCGTGATCCTCTTTTCTCCATCATCATCTTTTTTGCCATCATTTTTATAATCACTTTTTTCTCCTACTGGTGGGGGCGATACAAAACAAAAGAAGACTCACGTCATCTTGATAAATTTTTACAACAGTTTCGCTCCCTTCCAAGTCAAAGTGAACTAAAGATACTTATATCTAGTGGTGAGTTATCTGAAAAATCATGGCTACTGCTTGCAAGCTCTTATTATAAAAATGGAGACTATGAAAAAAGTATAGAGATCTACAATGAGATTCTTAAGCTCCCTAATTCTAGTAACACAAAAGAAACGATGTTTTTACTTGGAAAAACTTACTTTAAGGCAGGTTTTTTAGAAAGAGCAAAACAGATCTTTCTTGAAATTTTAAAAAAATCGCCCCGAACTCCACAAGCACTTAACTATCTCTTACTTGTGTATGAGTATATGAGAGATTATAAGGCTGCCTTGGATGTTCTTGAACCACTTGATGAGTTGCAGATAGATATCACCAATGAAAAGGCTTATTTGCAATCGCTAGAGCTTCTCAACAACTTAACTCTTTCAAATGATGAAAAAGTACAACAACTCCTAGAGATTTATGATAGTACTCATCAACTTAGCTATCTTGTCTTTGAATTTCTATTTCGCATAGATCCTAAACAGGCATGGAAACACTTCGATAGTTCAAAGAGTGAACTCTTAGCCGATATTTTATGGAATTTAGATTCAAAAAACTTGGATTTAGCTATAATTTCAAAAAATAGTTTTCTACGAGAACTCTACAGTGCAAGGGGAGATATAAACCTTGCTCAAGGAAGTTCCGTATTTGAATTTGATGTACTTATACAGCTTAAAGAAAGCTCTGTCAACGCAAATCTCAATTTTGAGTACTTGTGCGATAGCTGTAAACAAGTACACCCCTTTGCTTTTACTCGATGTAGTTACTGCCATGCAATTGATACATCTAAGGTTGAGTGGAGCTTAAGCAAAGACTATCGTAAGGATTTTAGTGAAGAAAATAACTCTTTTCAGTGATGGAAGTGCCTTAGGCAATCCTGGTCCTGGTGGATATGGTGCTATTCTCCGCTTTGGAGATACAGAAAAAGAGCTCTCTGGAGCTTTTGAGCACACCACAAACAATAGGATGGAACTCTTAGGTGTTATAGAAGGACTAAGAGCCTTAAAGGAGCCCTGTGATGTTGAGATTATCTCGGATTCCTCTTATGTAGTTAAAGGGATCAATGAGTGGCTTAAAAACTGGGTCAAAAGAGATTTTAAAAAAGTAAAAAATCCAGATCTTTGGAAAGAGTACTTAGAGGTTGCAAAGACTCATAAGATTAATGCAACTTGGGTACGAGGGCATGATGGCCATGAAGAGAATGAACGCTGTGACAAACTCGCACGTGATGCTGCAGAAGCGATGAAAGAGAAACTCTCATAAGAGTTAAACGGGGATAAGATGCATAAAAATATAGAAACTTTAGAAAAACAACTCAACTATGTGTTTCAAGATAAGAAACTTATCGTTGAAGCACTCACACACAAAAGTTACAAACAATCATACGACAATGAGCGTTTAGAGTTTTTAGGAGATGCTGTTTTAGATTTAATTGTAGGGGAATACCTTTACAAAAAATTTGAAAAGTCTGATGAAGGAAAACTCTCGAAGATAAGAGCCTCACTTGTAAACGAGACAGGATTTGATAAGCTTGCTCGCTCTTTACACCTCGGAGATTATATACTTCTCTCTAATGCTGAAGAGAACAATGGTGGACGTGAAAAATCTTCTCTCCTCTCCAATGCTTTTGAAGCTGTAATGGGAGCTATCTACCTCGAAGCTGGATTAAAAACAGTGGAGCAAATAGCGATTAAACTCATCGAAGAAAACCACAAAGAGATCTCTTTAGACTTTCTTTTTAGAGATTTTAAAACAACACTCCAAGAACTAACACAAGCTAGATTTGGTATAACCCCTGAATATAAAGTGATGGCATCACGTGGACCTGATCATCAAAAAGAGTTTGAAGTTGGTGTTTTCATTGAAGATAAAGAGTATGCTAGAGCAATAGGTAAAAGTAAAAAAATAGCACAACAAGAAGCAGCAAAAATTGCTGTTGACTTACTCAAGAAGGAAAAATAGTGAACAGTTTTGGAATGAAGTTACGTTTTAGTACCTTTGGGGAATCCCACGGAAAAGCCATAGGCTGTTTACTTGATGGTGTTCCAGCTGGTCTCAAAATAGATGAAGAGTACATTCAAAGTGAACTTGATCGTCGTAAACCGGGGAAAAGTGAATTTGAAACTGCAAGAAAAGAGGCAGACAAGGTTGAGATTCTTAGTGGAGTTTTTGAAGGCCTAAGTACTGGTACTCCTATCGCTATGATCATCTACAATACAAACCAAAAATCAAAAGACTATACAAATATAAAAGATGTTTTTCGTCCAGGACATGCTGATTTTACTTACTTTGAAAAATATGGCCTACGTGATTATCGTGGTGGTGGTCGAAGCTCTGCTCGTGAAACGGCTGCTCGTGTTGCTGCAGGAGCGATAGCAAAGCTCATGCTTAAAGAGCTCGACATAGAGGTACTTAGTGGTATCAGTGAAGTTAATGGTATCCAAGCTACAAACTTTGACTATAAGGCTGCAAAATCTAGTATTATCTATGCACTCGATAGCTCAGTAGAAGAGGCACAAAAAGAGGCAATCCTTAAGGCTAAGAATGATCACGATTCTGTTGGTGGCGTTTCACGTGTACTTATAAAAGGTGCACCTGTTGGATTAGGACAACCGCTTTACTATAAACTTGATGGTGTTTTAGCAGATTCGATGATGGGACTCAATGCTGTCAAAGCAGTAGAGATAGGTGATGGCGTTTTAAGTGCTCGTGCTCTTGGCTCACAAAACAATGATCAAATTCGCTCTCATGGCTTTGAATCTAATCATGCTGGTGGTATCTTGGGTGGTATCAGCAATGGTGAAGATATTGTTCTGAATGTTTACTTTAAACCAACACCCTCTATCTTTAAAACACAACACACTATCACTAAAGACAATGAAGAGGTAGACTTTGCTCTTAAAGGGCGTCATGATCCTTGTGTCGCTATTCGTGGGACTGTTGTATGTGAAGCGATGGCTGCACTTGTGATTGCAGATATGTTACTCTTAAATATGGGTTCAAAAATGGATGGTGTAGTAAAATACTATAAGTAGTAGAACAAAATAAGCTTAAAGCTTATTTTGCAAGTGGGTTTGTGTTTGGAGTATCTATACCACCTAGTGAGTGGATAATAGCAGGTATCTCTGTATCTAACTGCTCAATCTTTTTCATTTTTTCAGGATCTGTAATGTTTAATGCAGCTGCCCAAGCATGAAGTGTTGGCATTCCAATTACAATCTTATTTTCCCCAGCTTTTATATATGCGTACATAGAACATGGTGCGAACATCGCTGCTTTTGGTAAAGGTTTTTTACCATCAAAGATTGTATATGAAAATGGGATATGACATAATGACCATACAACATACTGATCATACCCAGGGAGCACATCTTCATCGGTGTTGAGACTATACTTCATATTGTAAAATCCAGCAATAATGTACCCTTTTCTCTCAAAAGCACCCTCAAACTCCTCTTGAAACTCATCAAAAAAATCATCAATATCTTCTGGTGTTTCAAAAGGGATCTCAAAGTTCATCATCGTTTTATCAGCTAAACCATGAAGTTGTGTGTATGATTTTACAGCTCCTGAATACTTTGCTTCAATAGCAGCATCTAAAGGTTCAAACATCTTAATAAAACTCTTTCTCACCTCTTTATCTTCAACTTGAAGAATATCAAGAGCCGCCTCAGGCATAATATGAGTAATCACTGTTTTATGATCTGAGAGTTTTCTATAGATAACAAGATTAAATGGAGTAAATCCACCTATACGTGGATCTATATTCATCAAAGGTCTCGCCTGAGCATCATTGACTAAAGAGGAAAATGAAAGCTGTTCTAGTTGTGTTTCGCCCACTTGTTGAACATACACATTTTGTACATTATGGTGTGGATCATTCAGGTAGAAACCTATATCTTCTAATGGCTGTTTTGTAAACTCGAAAAAGTTTTTATCAAAATTTGCATCAGCATCATCAATCGTATACTCCACTGCGAGCTTTGTATTCTCACTTGGCATAAACTTAGCACTTGCCCCACTTACGAGGAGTGTGCTTAATGCAGCAATCCCTACCAAAGAATCAAATAATCTCATATAGTTCCTTTTTATAATATTCAAAAAACTAAACTTCAATAAATTTACTTTTTTGGATATACCAACACTCGCACAAAGCGAGTGTAAAGTAACTACTCAATAATAGAGTTAATTACTTCTTTGATAGTATTTTGTGCTTTTTGAAGTGGTTCAATTGATTCTTTGTCTTGAATATCAACTGTAGTAATCCAGTTTTCAACACTTAAGAATCCCATTTTCATTACATTTTCATCTTTCTTTTTGTAAAGATAGAATGAACATGGAGCCCATGCACCAGCTTCTGGGTGAAGTTTAGATACTGGGAAAATTACTTCAAATTTACAGATAGAATATGTGTGAAAGAAGTCATATACATCAGTATATCCCTT
>Ga0256828_1001230_pt1 | contig 16172 bp, 12 predicted proteins | sample CV88metaG_FD_185993 | JGI IMG/M metagenome (GOLD analysis project Ga0256828, IMG submission 185993) | Hydrothermal vent microbial communities from East Pacific Rise, Pacific Ocean - CV88 | ecosystem: Environmental > Aquatic > Marine > Hydrothermal vents | place: Pacific Ocean: East Pacific Rise...
ATATCGAGACTGATGGATATGGGAATCGAAGACTTTTTACTTACTTCAACACTTTTAGGTGTGTTGGCACAACGTTTGACCAGAAAACTATGTACTGAGTGTAAAGAGCCTACTACTTTAGCACCTGTGGTGATGTCAGAGTTACAACTGCCTGATGTTACTTACTTTAAAGCCAAAGGTTGTACTTCTTGTGACTTTACTGGTTACCAAGGACGACAAGCTGTTGGTGAGCTATTTGTAATGGGTGATGAAGTTAAACAGATGATAAAAGATGGTCTAAATGACCACCAAATACGAATAGAGATGAAAAAAGCAGGGATGAAAACCATTGCTGATAAGCTTAAAGATATGCTTATAGCAGGAGTAACATCTTATGAAGAGACAGTTCGTATCGGGATAATGGAAGATTAACTTATGATAAAACAGAAACGTAAAGCATTTACACTTATAGAGGTACTTATATCGATTACACTGTTATCTCTAGTACTTATGGCACTTTATAAAAGTGCCGATATTTTACGTGACTCTAACTTACACCTTTTTAAATATCTTGAAAAATCTAACAATACTTTAAAGGGAAGCCGAACCTTATATATGGATTTAATCCATGCTGATCATAACATTTCTATAGTTACTGAAGAGAAGCTACATAGACTCACCATAGAGCATACCACGCATTCACTTTATGGTCTAGGCATTGCGAAAGTAACTTGGTTGGTTACAAAAGAGGACAACTCTCTGCTTCGTATTGAAGGTGGAGAATACTCCATACCCCTTAGAGGTGAACAACGGGTAGAAGTAGACTTGGTTACTAAAGATATAGAGATGTTTAAAGTTTATAAAAGTAAAAAGAAAGACAAAATCTTAGCCATTATACAAACAAAAGGTCAAGAAGCCCAGACTTTTATGGTTCAAAATATTCCATTGGCTCCTGTAGATAGAAATATTACTAAGAATATAATTGGGAAGCCTCCTTCAACTGTAAAATAGTATAATATATTAAAAAATAAAACTAATATTATACTTTAAGATTAAATTAATTTTAAGCTAAACTACACTATAATACACCTAGAAACAATTAATAATATATTTAAATTACTATGAGTTTGGTTTCTAAAAGGTAACATAAATAATGAAGAAATTTTTATTGAGTTATTGGTTAGGTATTGCCTTATTGTTTGGGGTGTTTTATTGGAATTTATCTCCTTTAAGTTCTATGATTAACTCATTACAGACAAATTTAACAGCATACTTTACATCATTAACATTGGTTGATGGTATGATGGATAAGCATCGTATTTTAATCAATTCACACTATTCGTTAGTTATCGAGAAAGCATGTAACGGAATGATTCCTTATCTGTTTTTCTTGGCATCTATTATCGCTTTTCCCTCAACCCTTATGCATAAGGTGAAATGGGCAGTTATGGGATATATATTTATATCTCTTATGAATGTTTTTAGAATTTGGTTTGTAACTGAACTGGTTCTTCAAGAGCGTCAAAACTTTTCTTTAGCCCATGACTACTTAGGCAATGGTCTTTTGATAGTAACAGGATTACTTCTCTTTACTTGGTTTGTAAAAAGCCGAAAGAGGGAAGTGACCCCTTAAATCTTTTCTACTCTCCACTCTTGATTTTCAGTTCCTCTTACTTTTTTATGAAAACTTTGTAGCTTTGTTCCATCTTTGGTTTTTTTGTACTTTATATCTAAAACATTCAGTGACCATTTACTGACTATAAATACATAACCTTTATCTTTAGAGCTTTCTAGTTTCCACTCTTGGTGGTCATTTTTACGACTTTTCTTTTTATTTAAAATAATTTTAGCTCCATCGTTACTGTCACTGTCTTTAATCTCTATGACTTTTCCTGTAGAGGGATTTTCTATGAAGAAATACTCTTTTTGTTTGTTGGCTTTGGTAAATATCCATTGTTGATTAGGGTTGTTTTTATCGGTTTTTTCTATGATGATTTCATCTTCATCATTTATACTAATAGCCACATCTGCTAGTTTAGAGATAAGCATAAAACTTTTTGTATCTATCTCTTTATCAGAAGCCACTTCTTTTTTATCATTAGTCTCTTTCTTCTCGTTATCTTTAGTTCTATTTTTCTCTTTTTTTCGTCTATAGACCACAAAAAATGACATAAGCATAAGCAGACCCCCTGCTATGGGTGCAGAGAGTTTTTCGAGTATAAAACCATACTCCTCTTCTAGCTCCTCTTTGACCTCTTCATAGTCGGTTGTAATATCTTTTGTTCTCTTTCCTAGCTGATCTATTTCTTTATAGTTGGTCACATAGAGGTTTTCATCACCTTGAAGTTCTTTGACTATTTGGTTTTTCTTTTTCTCCCAAGCATTAACCGGATCCATATTGTTCCAAGCTATAAACATTTTTTCTTGGGTTTTACTTATACGTAAACCATAACGGTCTCTCATATAGAAGTAGATTCTTGCAATATCTCCAAAAACACTATCTTGGGGTTCTGCTTTTTTCTTTGAAAAGGCTATCTCCATATTTACTTTTCCATAAACACGCTCTTCACCCTCTATCATGCCATATCTAAAATTGCTTCTGTCACCATTTATTTCACCTATAGCAGGGACGAGGTTGTGCATGTCAGCTTCCATTTGTTTAAACTTAGTGTTGGTATTTCTACAGGTCATACGTCCACCATTTTGCCAACACTTGAGCTGATGTCCAAAATGCCAAGCAGGAACCACATGTTCCCACTCTATACGCTCTGAACGGTTCTTATTTTTACGGTAATGAAAGCCACAAGTTTTAGGTAGAGGAATAAGTTTTTTCTCTTTAATCTTATAGTCACAGTCAGAGTAAAAGGCTTTTTGATGTTCTGTGTACACTTTGGTAGCAAGTAGACGTTTAGATTTACCAAAAGAGTATTTTTGACGTTTGGCTGTAAGAGGTAACTCTTCTATGGTTGCAACATCTTCATCGAAAAGGTCTCCATCTTGTTGCATGTAGTACTCTTGACCATTAACCATTATTTTTTTTAAGAGTTCTCCTGTCTCAGAGGTAAAAAAAGTATTTATGTCAGAGGTATCAAAAAACTTTTGAGGTTCATAATTTTCATAGCTTTCTTGAGCTAATAAAAATTGAAAGGTAATGCTTAAGAGTAGGAGTGACTTTTTCATACTCTTACTCTATAACCAAGCCATCTCGGTTTATCTTTTTCCATGTTCCTCCATCGAGCATAGGCGTACCATCGGCATCTTTTTCTTTACAGCCTATACAGATTTCTGCTACACCATTATGAAAAGGAAAAGCAAAGTCATAAATAGGTTTTAAGACCATTTCTAGGTTTTTGTTAAAGAAACCTACTTTCCCATTGACCTTGGTTCGTGCTAAACCATCTGAAAACTCATCTGCTTTTCCATCATAAGTGAGGGTTGGCATTTTTTTTCCAGACTTATTCACATAGTAAAACTTACCATCCATCTCTACAGCTATAAGTTCTTTGTCCTTAAAATCTAATGTTTTAAGGTAGTTACTGTCTACTGAGGAGGTATAGATTGTTTTTGATTCTTTAGGTATGGGGGTGCTTTTAGAACAGGCTAGAAATGAGAAGAGTATAAAAGTGTAAATAAGATATTTCATAAAAATTCCTTTTTTCAATTATAGCAATCTTATATAAAATTTTAAGAGAGGAGGGTATATTTTATGTGAGTAGAGGGTAGACACGGAGGTCGCCTCTACAGTTTGTTATATAGGTAGAACTCTAATGTTTCCATGAAGTTTTTCTTTAAGTATGTTTTCAATAGCAAAAAGAGTACCGGTACTTGAACTGGCACAACCATTACATGCACCTAAGTATCTGATGTAGATGTCAAAGTGTTCACCATTTTCTTTGATATCCAAAATCTCCATGTCTCCACCATCCATAATAAGCATTTGACGAATGTTGTCATCAATCACTTTATCAACAGCTTTAAGCTTTTGAACAATGGTCATGTCAGCAAAGTCTACTGGTCCACCTTGAGATAGACTGTCAGCTGTTTTAGCCATTTTTTCTCTTTCGTACTCTTCAAGTAAATCAACAAGATAGATATCTTTCTCTTCATGTCCACCAGGGCGAATACATGACTTACAGAAAGCACCAGCTTTGGTATAGTCTGCTATCTGTTCTACTGTTGTAAGGTCATTAAGTCGTATAACTTCTCTTAGGGTACTTAAGCTTACTCTGGCACATTCACAAACAATAATCTCTTCTTCAAAACTCTCCATGTCAACGTTTAGGTATTGACCAGCTGCTTTTTTAATAACATCATAAGCCATAACTGAACAGTGCATTTTTTGAGGTGGAACTGATGGAACATCTGGTGTATCACGCATTGCCATCTCTACATCGATGTTGGTGATTTTAACTGCTTCTTGAACAGTTTTACCTTTACAAAGTTCAGCCATGGTATCAGAACTAGCAATAGCCGTACCACAACCAAAACTTTTAAACTTTGAAGAGATAATAACATCACTTTTAGGGTCTACTACCCAGTAAAGACGAACAGCATCTCCACAACTTTCTGCTCCAAAGTCTGCAACGATAAGTTTACCACCCATCTCTTCTGCTTGTTCTTCTGTGATTTCACCCATATTTTTTGGGTTATTCATTAACTCTGCTACTTTATTGCTGTACTCATCCCAGATGGTACCACCTATTAAACTATCCATTCCCATGATTTTTCCTTTATTTTTTTAGCTTTTATTTATGCTCTTATTGTTTTGACGTTTGACATGGTCAAACCTACATATATTATTTTAATGAGCAGACAATCCTGACTCATGTCCTTTAGGAGTATAAGCGTATGAGCTAGAGATTTCTCTAAGTCTTTTAACAGCTCTTTTAACTACTTCTAAAGTATGGTCAAGTTCTTCTTGAGTTGTGTATCTACTCAGTGAAAATCTTATGGCTGTATGTGCTAAGTCTTCATCGGCACCTATGGCTTCCATAACAGAGTTTGCTTCTAGGTCTTCACTGGCACAAGCCGAACCTGTACTTGCAGCAATACCTTCACGGTTTAAGTCCCAAAGCATTGATTCACCTTCTATACCTCGAAAAGATATTAAAATGGTGTTTGGTGTTCTGTTTTTTCTAGGTGTCACTACAAAAGTATCAGGAATCTCTAAAAGAGCATCTTCAAAATTATCTCTCATCTCTCTAATGTCACTCATCTCAAAGTCAAGAGCATCAATTGCTTGTTCTATGGCTTTACCCATACCTACAATACCTGGAACATTGAGTGTACCTGAACGGTAACCACCCATTTGTGAGCCACCATGCAAAAGAGGCATAAGCTCTTTACCTTTTTTCATAAATAAAGCACCCACACCTTTTGGTCCATGAAACTTATGTGCTGAGAAAGTTAAGTAGTCGACATTAAAGCTTTGAACATTAACAGGTACTTTACCTATAGCTTGAACAGCATCAGTATGAAAAAGAACTTTATTCTCTTCACAAATCTGACCAATCTCTTGAACAGGGAAAATAGCACCTGTTTCGTTGTTTGCCCACATAACTGAAACCAAAGCAGTTTTACTTGTGATGCTATCTCTTACAGACTGTGCTGTAATAAGCCCTTCACTGTTAATAGGTAAATAAGTGACTTTACAACCCATAGATTCAAGAAATCTTGCTGTTGCCATAATAGATGGATGCTCAACTTCTGAGATAATAATATGGTTTTTTTTACCTGTTAATATGTATTCAAAATAGATAGACTTAAGAACCCAGTTATTACTCTCTGTTGCACATGATGTGATAACTACTGAGTCTTTTGTGTTGGCATTGATACCAGCATATATTTTTTCCATAGCTGTTTTAATGTGAGGATGTGTCTCCCCAGCAAATGCATGTAAAGAGTTTGGATTACCATATTTTTGAACAAAAAAAGGCTCCATCACTTCAAATACATGTGGATCAACTATTGTAGTGGCATTGTTATCCAAATAAACTTTCATACTTATAATTCCTTTGAGCTGAACTCATAATTTTTAAATCGGACAAACTTAGTCCTAATTAACTTTTTTCATACTACATCATGGAACCTTAAAATACCATAAAGTCAGAAAAATTTCGCGATTATACTCCTTTGCTGGTTAAAAATGAGTTAGAGCAGTACTATTAACACTCTTTCTTTTGTATGAAAATAAATGTATTTTTTTTAGATACTTCATTTATATCTTAAAAAATGTTTCTAAATACACAGTTAATCATTGATAGTATTAAAAAATATTTAAAAAAAATATATAATACTTTAATATAAAAATATAGAAGTAAATTGTGTTGCAAATGTCAAGATTTTTATATAGCTTTTAATCTAAATATGTATAATTTAAAACATATAAAACTTTAAGGAAGTAAAATGATTGATACTATTGACACGATAAACTATGTACAGAAATACAATAGTAGCTATTCTTCTGCTCCTAAAAGATTAAAAAAACCTACTGCTGAAGAGTATAATATTTTAGCAGGTATCTATAAAAATATTAAATTAAATAAAAAAGTAATTTATTTTTATATTAAATCTTTAAAGATAAGAGAAGAATCTTTAGGTTTTATGCATAAAAAGACAGCAGATAGTTATAATAATCTGGCAAATGCATATTATGAAGATAATAATTTTGAGAAAGCATTAAGTTTACATGAGAAAGCTTTAGAGATTAGAACAAAACTTTTAGGTACAAAGCATAGAGATACAGCTTCTACTTATAGTGCTTTGGCTCATATCTATTTTTATAATAAAACATACCATAGGGCATTAGAGTTATATACAAAAGCTTTAGAGATAAGAGTAGAAGTTTTGGGTGATAAATATCCAAATACAGCTGTATCGTATCATGACTTAGGACATTTTTATGCTGAGTCAGAAGAGTATGAACTTGCTTGTCCTCTATTTAAAAAAGCATTAGAGATTCGCAAAGATTTATTTAAACTGTCACATCCAGAGACAGCAAACAGTTACCATAATTTAGCTGTTTGCTATTATTATCTGGAAGATTATAATAATGCATATATAAATATTGTAGAGGCAGTGAGAATTAGAGAACTCATTTTAGATAAAAATGATAAATTATTAATAGGTGCTAAAAAGAATTTGGCAGAGATTTCTAGTAAAATTAAGAAATATAGAAAAATAAACTATAAGTTATCTCTATCTGATTATTTTAAAAACCTATTAGCAGTGAAAATATAGGAGTGAACAGTGATATTTCTTATAGAAGGGTTCAAGAAGAAAATTAACACTTTTGTTGAAAATGCAGATAGTAGTATGGTTGAAAAGTTTACTATAGGTTTCTATCAGCTTTTAAATAGAGAGCAAACAAGTACTTGTGAGAGTAAGGTTTTAGATATACAAGAGGTATTGGATTTTTTAAAAAATGTTTCAACCATAGAGAATGCAGTAAAACAAACTGCTCCCACAGAAGAGATAGCATTTTTTTTAACCCATGTTGCTCATATGTATGCATCATTAATGATGTTGGAGAGAGCCGTTCCTTTTTATAGAGCGTCTATTAATATTAGAGAAAACTATTTAGAAGTAAAAAGTTTGGCTACAGCTGAAAACTATCAAAGTATAGGTGCTGTCTATGAGCAAGGTGGATTATTTGACAAGGCTTTGGTTTGTTATAAAAAATCTTTAACCATAAGAAAAGAACTCTCTTATGTAGATAACAATCTTTTGGTTGCAGAGAGTTATAGCCGATTGGCATTGGCTTATTATCATTTAGAGTATTATGCTATAGCATTGGACTACATAGAAGATAGCATAAGAATCAGAGAGAAACTTTTACCTTCAGGACATACATTGTTGGAAAATAGTTATCATAACTATAAATATATTAAAAAAGCAATGGAACCTAAAGAAGATTATATACATCTCTTTTTTAAAACACTTATTAAACTAAAAGCCACACTGATTAGTCGTTTGGTTACCTTTAAATAACCTCCATTTAAGTCAAAAAAAAATATAATGCGACCTCTTCTTATAGAGATCGCGTAACTCAGTGGTAGAGTACTTCCTTGACATGGAAGAAGTCGTTGGTTCAAGTCCAATCGTGATCACCATTTTTCATAGTACTTTTCCCTTTATCCGTCGTTACTGCTCTCGTCACGTACAGAAGTACGCTTCCTCGTTTGTGCCTAGGCTAAAGAAAAAATTACTATGAAAAAAATAATAATAAAAACTAGTTTTTTATTTTATACATCAGACCCCTTTAACTTTATGCTTAATTATTTTATTTTGTCTTTTTGTGCTTCTATCTGTCTCTTTTTTTATTTAAATCATAAACCATCCATTTATTTCTTTACACTTCTATGCTAAAATAGAAACAATGAAAAAATATATAACCATACTTCTCTTTATTACGGTCATGTTGCAAGGGAAAACTTTTAAAAATGTTGAGTTTACGGGTGATATTGACCTGATTACTGGAGAATTTGACAGGGCTACTTTGCTTAAAATTTGCCATATAGAATACCCTCCTATTTATAAGGTATGGAAGTCTGACCCTATTTTTGAGACCAAAGATATAAAAGGTTTTGAAGATAGCCTTATAGACTATAGTAAGAGTATGGGGTACTATAAAGTAGAAGTCTCATCCGATACAGATGATGATACGATTTATTTGAATATAAAAAAGAATAAGCCTATTAAAATAGCTTCGGTTATGATGGATGACGAGTTTAAACGTTTTGCATTGTTTAAACAAGGGAAACGTTTTAAAACTACAGATTTTACTAAAACCAAAAAGAAGATAGAGCGTCATCTTGAGGAGACAGGTTACCCTACCTATACGATGAATGCAAAAGCTTTTGTTGATCTTGACCTTTATAAAGTTGATATTAAAATGAATATTGACAAAGGGAAGAAGCGATACTTTTCTACTACCGACATAAACAACAGTGCAAAGGTTGACAACAAACTAATAGAAGAAGAGATAGTTTATGAAGATGGTGAGCTTTATAATGTTCTAAAACTAGAAGAGAGTTATGACAATATCTATAGATTGGGTGTTTTTGAGAAAATAAAAATGGAAGCCGACTTTAACACCAGTGATGGAAAAACACCGATGACCATTACTTTAGAAGAGGGTAAAACCAAAGAGTTTGCTTCCAATATAGGTTACGATACAGAAGAGGGTGCCAGAGGAGGGGTTGAATACGTTGACCATAATTTTATTGGAAATCTTCGTGAGTTTAGAGCAGGGTTGAAACTCTCTGAACGAGGTTATAATGCTTATACCTCTTTTTATGACCCCCGAATTATAAATAATGATTTACTTGGAAAAATGAGTTTTAAAAATGAGCTTGGGTATAGTAAGTGGGATTATGATTCTTATATAGAGAAACTTTTTACAGAACGGGTGACCTTTGGTAAATACTATAATCAAGAGATTTTAGGAAAAGAGCGACGTTTTGATCATTTCTTTGGTTTTCAGATGGAACACTCAGAGATAGAGTCGGGGATTCCTGATTTTTTTAGTGGAAATTATCTCATAAATTCACTCTTTTATCGTTTTGTACTTGATGCTCGTGATGATAAGATGGATGCTAAAAATGGATATTATACTTCACTCTATGTAGAGAAGTCGATGAAACAGATAGGTTCAGAGATAGATTATTTGAAAGTATTAGGAGAAGGACGCTATATAAAAGAGTTTGATCCCATTATTATGGCAGCTAAAGTAAAAGTAGGAACCATCTCTGAAGAGACCCCACCATTTAAGCACTTCTTCTTAGGTGGAGCCATGAGTAACCGTGGGTATGAATACAGAGATTTAGGAACACATAGTGGTGATTATCCGTTGGGTGGACTGAGCATGATAGATGCCTCTTTAGAGAGCCGTTACTATTTAACTGAAAACTTCTCAGTGGTTGGTTTTGTTGATGCTTCAAAGCTTTCATTGGACGTGAATAGATTTGATGAAGAGTGGTATACCAGTATTGGAACAGGCGTTCGCTATTTGTCTGTTATTGGTCCTTTACGTCTTGATGTTGGTTTTCCAACCGATGGTGGTTTTGCCTTGCATCTAGGGATAGGACAGGTATTTTGAAAAAATTATTCTTAGGACTTCATAGAGTTATCTCATGGCTGATTCTCTTCGTTATACTGTTGCTTGTATTACTCTTTTTTGTTTTACAGTCTCCCTCTATGGTGTTGGAACCACTTAAGCCAATACTAAAAGATAATGGTGTGACCTATGGCAGTTTAGAAGGTGGGCTACTCTCTGGGTTTAAACTCAAAGATGTCAACTACAATGACCAAGTAAGGGCAAAAGAGGTGAGTTTAAAAGTTGACTTTGAACAGCTGAAAAATAGAGTTTTATATATAGACAACTTGGTACTCGATGAGGTAGAAGTTGACAAAGAGTTTTTAGCATCACTTATAGACAGTAACACTACAGAAGAGAACAAAACTGAAAGTAATGTCTCTTTACCATTTGATAGAATTGTACTTAACAGTGCAGATATTTCATTCTCAAATATAGCCTACCAAGAGTATGATGTTCATACGTTTAAACTTCATGTGAATAAGCTTGAGACCGATATGAAAACAGAACACAAAGGTGATGTCTCTCTTTTACTTGACAGCAATATGGCACAAGCAGATATAAATGCTACTTTTAAAAATGACAACTATCATTTGGCTGGAACCGTCGAGGGTGAAAAAGGGTTTATAGAACCTTTTGTGGCTGAGCAAAACTTGACTTTTCTAAGCAACCCCTATGTGACGGTAAAAGCAGATGGTGACTTGAAAAACATAGATTATGATTTGACGGTGCATCGTTTGGATATAAAGCAAAATGAGTATGAGGTTCATAGCCGAGCATTGCATACTTTTGGTAAGTACAGCATGGAGCGTAAAGATGTGGTCAATAGCATTAAAACCCGACTCGATAGCAATGTGGGTAACTTAAAACTGGACAGTCATGCTACGTTAAATTTAGACGATATAAATAACACGCTGGTTTTTGAAGTAGACTCTACCTTTAAAGCTAAAAAGTCCTCTATCGTTACGAATTTGAGAGAGCAAAACATTACGATACAGGCTCTGCCTACTTTAACACTTTTTGCAAAAGGTGACATGAAAAATGTGCAATATAAAACGACCATAAAAGGTTTAAAAGCAAAACAGAATGATCTGGCTTTAAATCTAAAAGATTTAGCGTTAAACGGAACAGCCAAACCTTTAGCTGGAGCTGTGAAAGCCACACTGTTAAGCCATTTTGACTCATCGTTAGCAGGTGGAACAGTTGATGCAAAAACAAGTTTAAACTATAAAGATGTGAACAAGACCTTAGCCTTTACGCTTAACTCTGACCTAAAGACACATGGTGATGGGTTGAGTAACATGTTACGAGAGTCAAATGTAACGGTTCAGGGTCAAAGTCATATCAAGTTAAAAGCAAAAGGTGACATGAAAAATGTTGTTTTCTCAACCTCTATAAAAGCTCTTAAAGGAAAGCAAAACGCTATAGCTTTTGACCTGAAAGATGTAGACCTAAAGGGAACAGCCAAACCTCTAAAAGGAGATGTGGCTGTAGAATTTATGACAGAGTTTGCCTCTACCGTTGCCGATGGAAAGTTAAGTGGGGGAGTAAAATTAAATACAAACGATATAAATAATACTTTGGTTTTAAATGACGTTCTTGCTAAAGTTGATGCACATGCTGCGTATATAAATCCATTTTTGAAAGAGCAAGAATTTACGCTTAAAGGCGATACACACTTGGAGTTAAAAGCCAAAGGTGGGTTTAAAAATTTAGAGCTTGATTTTACTGGAAATACTAAAGTTCTTAAAGATAAAAAACTTTCTAATGTAAACATAAAAGGTTCACCTATAGAGCTAAACTTGTTAAGCCATCAAGCCAAAGGTTCTGTAGATATTAAGTCATCGGGAGGCTCTTTAGGGCTGAACTTAAAAAGTAATTTCTCCGGTGATTACCTGAACCCTACAAGCATGAAGTTAGAAAATAAATTGGAGCTTGATAATCTGGATGCTTTTGGGGTAAATTTACGTTCGCTTAAACCATTAAAATTGGATATGAAAAATGAGAATGGGCAACTCTTAGTACATATAGATTCTCCTAAACTACAACTAGAAGCAAAGAGTAGTGACAATGACCACTTTACATTTAAACTAAAGAGTAAAGGGATTTACCCTGCGAAGATAGTAGAGCTTCCACGTGAGTTGAAAAAAACATTTGTAAAGGCTGACATAGAGGGAGAGGTAACACTCTCTAAAAACTACTTTAGGGTAAAAGGTCTTATCGAAGCGAATAAAGGTTTCAAAGCCCATATAGATGCTAAAAATGATGCTTCTGGTTTAGATGTAAAGCTCTCGACAGCCCATCTGAAACTTTTGGCAAAAGGGAATATAGAGAAAAAGCAGTTAGAGGCCACTTTAGATATTGACTCGGTTACAGAATTAGAAAAAGAGTTGGCAACGCTCTATCCATTTACGGTTACAGCTGTAAATGGTCCACTTCATGCCAAAGTCAATATGAAAGGTGAAGAAATTTTAGTAAAACTCAACTCACCAAAGCTTAGAATGGAGGGCTTTAACATAGAGGGCTTAGATGTAGATGCCCATTATAAAAAAGAGCTGTTAACAGTAAATAAGTTGAGTTTTAAAACCACAGGGTTTGAAGATAAAAAGCTCAATAAAGAGTTTTACTTAAACAAAAAAGGTAAAATTTACTTGGGTAAAAAGAGAGATGTTCTTATAGATATGCATCCTAAAATCTTAATAAAAGGAACAGGTACAGCTGAAAATATGAGTGTAGATGCCTCAATAGAAGGGCTACCTTTGGGACATCCTGAGTATGGAAGTATGATACTGAGTACACAGATAAATTATAGTCAAATAGGTAAAAAGAAAAAAATAGTAGGTGGGATATCACTCGAAGCGATGAAACTTCTCTATGAGGCAAAGTTTTTAGATCCTGCACATGACCCCGATGTGGTAGTGATTACTAAAAAAGATAAAAATAAGAAAAAAGAGAGTGACTCTTTTTTAGAGGATACCTACATAGACCTTGCCATTTATGCACCTGATGCTCAGTATAAAACCAGAGATATAGAGCTAGAGTTTACAGTAGACCTTCATGCTAAAAAGAGCTTTGGTAAGAGTTTAGGACTACTCGGAAAAATACGAGATATCAACGGTCGTGTAGAACAACCTCCTAAGCTTTTTACTGTTGTAGACTCAAACATTGTATTTAGAGGATTAAAAGACATTAACCCTCTACTGGATATAAAAGTAGAACATGAGTTACCTGATGTACTCATCACCATTAACATTCATGGTGATGCCAATCGTCCTAAACTGGACTTTAGCTCAGACCCTGCCATGGCAAAAAAAGATATTTTGTCTTATTTACTTTTGGGTGTTTCTACTGCAAACCTTTCTGAGGGTGGAGGCTCTTTAGGTAGAGAGGCTCAACTTTTTATCATGAATCAAGCAGCAAGAGATTTTGCTTATGAAGTGGAATTGGACAGGGTCTTTATAAAAGATGATGGAACAGGTGAGGGTTATGCCATACAAGCAGGTAAAAAAATCAATAAAGATACAATGTTTATTATAGAAAACTCCAAAGAGGGTAATTCATTTATTTTAGAGTATGAGGTAAACAAAAATATAAAATTAGAGCTTGGACAGCATCAAAAAACGGTGCCATCACAAAGTATAGATCTCTTCTTTAGAAAAAGGTTCAAGTAGGAGCGACCTCCGTGTCTGCCCTTTGCATATAAAAATTAATAAACAAAAAGTAAAAGATAAACCCAAATACCTGTAAAAGCAATTAATGATATACCAATAAAAGTACGTATACCAGCTCTTTTATGTACTTGAGAAAAAGCTCCGGGTAAGCTATGGTTACGGCTCTCTTTTTTTGCAGAGAGTAAGGTACTTGCCCAAATACCTAAAGTGATAGTCGAGATAATAATATGTGCAATAAGTACCCATAAAGCATAGTTATGAGAAACATGACTTCCTTCCATAAAGGCATCAAACCCTCCACCTAAACGCACACCATACTCAAAGTAACCAAATACAATAATAGAGACTACAAAAATCACTGTTTGGGTTATGGCATGGGCTTGGTATGATTTTCTTTTTGCTAGGAGAATGGCTATTAAAATAAGTAGTGGTAAAAATGCAACAATAAGGGTAACAAAGTCCATAAAAAATGGAGCTCGTGTTCCTAAAAAACCAGTTTCAAACATATATTTCATTATAAATCCTAATATATTAAAAGTTAATTTTTAATATATCAAGATAATCTTAACAAGTCACTATTTTATAGTGGTATACGTAGTTTTTGACCTATAAAAATCTGATTTGGATTTTTAATAATCTCTGGATTGGCCTTAAAAATTTTATCATAAGCCAGTTTATTTCCATAGGCTTTTTGAGCCAGTTTTGAAAGTGAATCTCCTTTTTTTACAATGATTATTCTCATTGCATTTGAACGGGTAGCTATTTCTGGTTTAAGAGATTTTTCATATTTAGATAGTTTGATTTTTTTATTTGATTTTTCTAAATCATTATTAAGTTTCACCAACTTACTTTCTGAACTCTCATTTTTTGCAGAGAGTACAACTTTATTGTAGTGATTGGTCTCTTTTAGTGTTTGTGCTTTATTTTCTGTTAATTCAGCATCTAAAAGCTCTTTTTCTAAAGATGATGTACTTTGTTCTTTTTTCTTAGAAAGAATAATATTGACAATACTTTCAATATCATCAGCATTCATATTTGAGGTCTCTGTTAATGATATAACTTGTTTTTTAATCTCATTATGTTCTTTACTTTCTGAAGGCAAATCACTTAGTAAACTATCTGTAGCATTTTGTTTTATATTAGAGATAATTCTTGACTCAGCATCTTGGATTTGAATGCTTTTTGGAAGTTCATCTTCTGCTATGATAATTTTAGGTATCTCATCTACTTTGGTACTTTTTTCCACTATCTTATCACTTGTATTCGTGTTTAAGCTAGATGTATTTATACTTTTTTTTGTATCTGCTGATAAGTATTTTACTAAATAAGAAGCACCAAAACCTATAAGTCCTAAAAGTAAAATCCCCATACCTGCCTTTAATGGAAGAGATAAAGACTTTTTATTTCTTTTATTTGGTTTTATGGCAGAGAGTTCTTGTTTATATGAACTGTAGTATTCGTTGCTGTTTTGATTGGAATTGTAATACACTTTTTACTCCTTACTTTCTAAAATATGCTATTTCCTGTTAAATATTAATAGATTTTAACATTTTAAAACTTAAACTATATTTTAATTTTAAAACTATTTTAAAAGTTGTAAGAATCTTTTTAAAAAAGGTTCTAATGTTATTAGTGTATAATCATAAAAATCAAGATTTTTGAATGAAGTAAAGGTACCCAAATATGGATAGAAAAAAAATATATAACCCTGAGTCAAAAGAGAAAACAAGCGAACGAAAAATATTTGGTGGAGACCCTACAGGTATTTTTGAGTTAAATGACATTAAATACAATTGGGCATACAACCTATGGGAAGTAATGTTAAACAACACATGGTTCCCTAAAGAGGTAGACATGACGCAAGATGTAGGTGACTACAAACGTTTAACCGATGCAGAAAAAGCTGCCTATGACAAAGTTTTGGCACAGCTTATTTTTATGGACTCTTTACAGACCAACAACCTTATTGATAATGTTAATCCATTTATCACTTCTCCTGAAATTAACCTAGTTTTGGTTCGACAAGCTTTTGAAGAGGCATTGCATTCACAAAGTTATGCTGTTATGGTTGACAGTATCTCGACAAACTCAGATGAAATTTACCAACTTTGGCGAGAAGATATGATGTTAAAAACAAAAAATGATGCCATCGCAAAGATTTATCAGGAGCTTAGTGTCAACCCTAACGATGAAAACATAGTAAAAGCAATGTTTGCCAACCAAATACTAGAGGGAATCTACTTCTACTCAGGTTTTACCTACCTATATACTCTTGCACGTTCAGGAAAAATGTTGGGTTCAGCACAGATGATTCGTTTTATTCAGCGTGATGAAGTAACCCACCTTATTCTTTTTCAAAACATGATACGTGCTGTTAAACGTGAACGTCCAGATATTTTCACAAAAGAGTTTAACGATGAAATTTA
>Ga0256828_1001231_pt1 | contig 16155 bp, 19 predicted proteins | sample CV88metaG_FD_185993 | JGI IMG/M metagenome (GOLD analysis project Ga0256828, IMG submission 185993) | Hydrothermal vent microbial communities from East Pacific Rise, Pacific Ocean - CV88 | ecosystem: Environmental > Aquatic > Marine > Hydrothermal vents | place: Pacific Ocean: East Pacific Rise...
ATCTGGCAAGATAAAAGGTAAAGATATAATCAAACCCACCACATAAAAAGTAATAGCAACGGGATGCAATAATCCTTTCATAATAATCTCCTTTTAGATACCAAACGTCTCTTTTATCTTCTGTTCAAATGCTTTATCAGTAAGCTCTTTTCGTAAAGGAACAAACGTTTCGGCTTCTGCGCCTACAGGTACAAAAATTTCAGAATTTTCATCTTCTATAATCTTTTTTACCGCATCTGCTATAGGCTGAGGATTTGGTCCTTCATTAATAGCCTTAGCCACGATAGGCACAAAGTGAGATACCAATGCTTTATAAGGTGAATCTTCACTGGTTGTCTGAGCATTTACAACCAATCCCTCATTTACAAAATTTGTTCCAAACAATCCTGATTGAATTGAATGTACTCTTACATTGTAAGGTAAAGTCTCAAACCGTAAAGAATCAACAATACCTTCTACAGCATATTTACTCGCATTATAATGTGCTAAAAGCGGTAATCCCATTTTACCTAAAAATGAAGAGATATTTATAATCACCCCACTTTGTGCCTCTCTCATATAGGGTAGTACTTCACGTGTGACTTTAAGTAGTCCAAAGACATTTACATCAAACTGATTAAACATCTCTTCATCTGTTCCTTCTTCTACCGAGGCAAGTAAACCATAGCCTGCATTGTTGATTAATACATCAATTTTTCCTTCCTTGTCTATAATGGTGTCTACTGCATTTTTAATAGTATCCGTTTTTGTTACATCAATATAGATTCTTTTAAGGTTCCCTTCATTTGATTGTGATGAGACATCCCTTGTTCCTGCATAGACGATATATCCATTCTGTGCTAAAAATGCTGCTGTTAATTTTCCCATACCCGAACTGGCACCTGTGATTAATACTACTTTTGACATTGAATGCTCCTTCTTATATTTTTTATAATTTCAGTATATATAAAATAGATATAGCTAAGCAATAGCCTTTTAGCACTAGTAGAATTATTTTTTAGCACAAAACGGAATTTTTCTTTTAAAAGTTGTCTAAAACAAATATTTATTTTGTTCTTGACAAATGTCAAGAACAACTCATCACTATTGCGTTATATTTCACGTATACCTAAATAGGAGTATTTATATCTTATTTAAATACCTTCATTAAAAGGAGTCTGTTTTGAAACCGTTTATACTTTTATTTATCATGCTAAGTAGTACACACCTACTTGCCGACGTGGCTGAAGGGAAACAGGTCTATGCTGCCAACTGTGCCATCTGTCATACCATCAATGGTGGTTATGGGCTAGGACCAGATTTTAACATTGTTGCATACACAAAAACAAAAAAACAAATAATGCAGTATGCCAAAGATCCATACACTTATTATGAAAAATTTGGATACTCAGCAAATGCTATGCCTACACTACCACTCACCGATAAAGAGTTTGAAGATGTAGCAGACTACATAAGCTCTCTACAACCTTTTAAAAAATGGATGATAAAGAAAAAGGACTAATGTTTCATGAGCTCTTTAGGATAGACCCCATAGGTAGCAAAAAAGAGCTTTGAAAAATAACCTTGGTGTTTATACCCTACCTTTTTTGCAATCTCACCAATAGTTAAATCTTCTTCTCTAAGTAACAGATTTGCCTCATCAAGTCGAAGTTTTTGTACATACGCATGCAGCGTCGTATGATATACTTTTTTAAATACCTTTTTCAGTGTAGACTCATTGGTCGCACAAAGATGTGCCAATGACGCAATCGTTGGTGGAGAAATAAAATCTTGTAGTAGAATCGTTTTTGCCTTAGATGCAAGTGCTAGAGATGCAGAATCTATCTCCTTTGAAAAATGATCTAAAAGTGAAAAACGATGAATCATAAATTCTGTCACACGGTGTTCAGCACGAATACTTTGCATTCTGTCATCAACTGAGACATTTAAAATTTTTTCTACAATATAAAGACTTAAAGCATCTATTGGTTGTTTGTCTATCGCTTTGAGCGAAATCTCTTTTTGTATTTCATCATATAAATAATCTATAGACTCATTTTGCCTAGCACTTAAATAACGTTTTAAGAAAAAGTCTGCAATACATAAAATAAAAATATCTGAATTGTCAGACTTCTGTATCGTTAAAGTCATATCTTGTTTAGAGGAACAATAGATGGCTATTTCTCCTTCATTTACAAGTTCTTCATTCTTGGATAAGGCATCATAAATTTTAAGTGTACCCTGCTTCACCATTATAAAAATGACCATTCTGTCCAAGTTATCTAATGTTACTTCTTGACTAAACTTCTGCAACTTACTCTCTAAAAAAACAATACCATTAGAGATATCCACCCTGTTTAGATAGCCTTCATTTCCTTTAAAAAGTTCAGTGATTTTATATCTGGTATCTGTAATATTAAAAAAGAAACTATCCATAGTAGTACCTATAGATGATAATAGGCGCTTACTCTACGCTCAAACTCTTCATCACTTAACTCTTTTTTCATTGGAATGAATTTTTTAGCTTTATCTCCTACAGTTTGTCGTGCTGGTGAATCTTTTTCTTCTATGATTTTTAAAATCAACTGTGCAACTTCTGTTGTTTCATTACCACTATTAATTTGTTCTACAATGGTTGGTGCCAGGGTAGAAACCAATGCGGCATAGACAGAGTCTTCTTCAAATGTTTGTCTATTGGTTACTAAATTATCTTTAGCAAAATTGGTGTCGAAGAAACCAGGCATGATAGAGTGTACTCGTATATTAAAATCTTTTAGTTCATAACGAAGCGAATCGGTTATACCTTCCACTGCATATTTACTGGCATTGTAAAAAGTCAGTAAAGGCAGTCCTATCTTTCCCAAAAAAGAGCTAATATTAATAATAATCCCCTCTTCTTGATGACGCATCTTGGGAATTACCGTTTTACACATACGCAATACCCCAAATACATTCACATTAAATTGATGAAACATCTCTTCTTCTGTCACATCTTCTACCGTTGAAACCAAACCATAGCCTGCATTATTAATGAGAATATCAATTTTCTCTATATATAAAAGTGCTTCTTCAATACTCTGTGAATCAGTGATATCTAAGAAAATAGGACGAATGTTTTCAGACTGTATATCAAAAAGTTTTTGAGGCGTTCTAGTTCCTGCATAGACCACGTAACCCTGTGTTGCCAAGTAGACTGCTGTTGCCCTACCCATACCAGAACTTGTTCCTGTGAGGAGTACTGTTTTTTGTTGCTTCATACTAATGATTATAATCAAAATCCATAAGGGTAGTATTGATAAGTATCAAGTACTCAAGCCATATAAAAAGATAAAATCTTTTACTTAGGAGTATAATATTATGGATATAAAACACTACTATAACCCTCAAGGTGAAGAGATACTTGATGAGAAAATATTTGGTGGCTCACCTACTGGATTTGTTGACTTCAACCGTTCAAAATACAGATGGGATTCTAACATTTATGACTTGATGAATGCCAATACATGGTTTCCAAGCGAGGTCAATACAAGTACAGAGAAAAAAAACTTCGATCAACTCACCGACAATGAGCAAGCCATATACAAAATGACTTTCGCACAACTCAGCTTTAATGACTCAGCCCAAGAAGAGTACCTCAGCGACTTTAGAAGACTTGCCAACAACCGTTTAGTAAAGTCTGTACTCTCTTTACAAATTATGCAAGAGGTCAACCACTCTAAAAGTTATGCTGTTTTACTCGATGCCTGTGGTAACTCAGATGAAGTTTTTAATCTCTATAAACATGACCATATGCTTAACCAAAAAAACCAAAAAATAGCAGAACAGTTTGCACGCTACATTGATGGTGGCTCTGTAGATAAAATGCTTCTTTCCGCGATGGCATCAGTTAATTTAGAAGGTATCTACTTTCTTTTAGGCTTCTCTTACATTTACTTACTAGGTGACAAAGTCCCTGGTGCAAGAGATATGATAAAGTTCATCGCACGCGATGAGCTCAACACCCATTTACCACTCTTTGCAAATATTTTCAAGACCATCCAAAAAGAGAACAAAATCCAAACAAGTACCATCGATGCTGCTCATACTATGATAGAAGATGCCGTCAACATAGAACTGGAGTATGGTAAGTACCTGCTTCAAGAGTACCCCATCATGGGAATTACGCCTGAACTCATGGAAAATACAGTCTATAACTATGCCAATGACAGACTCAGAAAAATAGGTCTCAATCCTATTTTTAAAGAGAGTAGTACAACGTATCTACAAAAGCTTGTTACCAAACATCTCGATATGAATGATGTCAAAAGTAACTTCTTTGAATCCAATGTTTCAAACTATGCAAAATCAAGCATAGACCTAAATGATTTTTAATGACAAGTAGAGAATTCCTCCCCTACCTCAAATGTGTCGGCACGGGACCAAAACGAAACCGTGACCTTACAAAAGAAGAGATGAAAATAGTCATGCGTGCCTTTTTAAAAAAAGAGGTACTCCCAGAACAGATAGCCGCCTTTATGTTAGGGTGGAGAGTCAAAGGTGAGAGCATAGAAGAGTTTGCAGGAGCACTTGAAGTCTTTGATGAGTTTATCAAAAAATCGCCTCTACCCAACTCCATAGAGTTTGGCTACCCCTATGATGGCAAAATCAAAAATCCTTACATTTTACCTCTTACTGCAAAATATTTACAGGGTTTTGATATCAACCTTTCTCTGCATGGAGGACTACTACAACCAGCCAAAGAAGGTACCACACTCAAAGAAGTCTGTGATAACACTACTTTGGAGAGTAATACTTACTACTATGACCGAAGTGAGTATTTTCCAGAGCTTTATGCATTTTCTGAAATTAGAGATAAATTAGGGCTGCGTTCTTCTTTTAATACCATAGAAAAACTCTTAGGTATCACGGGGAGTGATACCGCTATCATCGGAGCTTTTCATAAACCTTTTATAGACAAATACATCCAACTCTATCAGGATCGTTACAAAAAACTCATCATCATTAAAGGTAACGAAGGTACACCTGAGATATTTTCTAAATGTGCAGTGACTATCGTAGAAAATGGGGAAATCACAGAAATAAAAGTAGATCCTAAGGCTTACGGTATAGCGTACACAAAATATACAGAACGTATCTCACTAGAGAGCTCTTTGGATCAACTCCATAAACCTAGTGCCTCATTCATAGAACTTGCGAAATTCAATGCTGCTGTTATTTTGTTTTTAACAAATAAGGTTGAAAGTATTGAAGCAGGACTTTCTGTGATATCTGCTCACCATACAAAGGCTCTCTCATAAACATTTCTGTTTGCGTATCTACAAAAAAGAGTGTGGGAAACTCTGTAGTATAATACATTTCTATGGGGTAAGAGGTACGTTCGTTATAGGTCACTATCACAGATATAAAATTTTCATTGATAGTATCTACATAGCTGTGATTCATAAACTGTTGTTGTAAAATAGTCTTACAGAGTTTAGAGTCTTTTTTGACTACTAAAACAAGTAAAGGTTTATGCTCATTAAGTGCCAGCTGTAAGGCTTTATCATAGTCTCCTAACCAGTGTACATGATTTGCATAGGTAAAGAGTGTCAACAGCCAGAGTAAGCATAGCTGTCTAAACATCTTTTATTTTTTTCCATCCATCTGATAAACAAAAATACCAGAGGGGTGTTTAATATTAAAAATCTCACGTTCTAAGTACCACTCTTTGGTATTGATGACATTTACTTTATTTTGATCACGTTTGTCACCCTGTCCATTGACGGAGACATACAAATATTCATCTAGTTTTGACCAACGAAGATGGAGTACTTTTCCCTTAAATGTAAATGTTTTCATAATTTTTAACGTTTTTGTGTCGACTATCTGAATGGTAGGAAAATCTTTTCCTGAAAAAGTGACTGCCAAATACTTTTTGTCTGGACTAAGCGAAGTAAATACAGGTAACCCCTGTGTCTCAATATTTTTAATGAAATTAAACTTTGTGTCATACACCATCACTGCATTGTCACCCACAGCGGGGATAAATGTTTTATCCTTACTAAGTGACCAAAAACCAAAATGTGGTACTTTAAGGACTGGTTTATTGTCTTTTGCTGTAACTTTTATCTCTGAAAATTCCATTTTATCTAGGTCTATGACGCCAAATGATTTAGAGAGAAAAAAACCTACGATGTATGTATGGTCTTTTATCATCGCATCAAAAGGCATTTTCCCTACTTTAAACTCTTTAAAGGGTTTAAATTTTGGTAGACCTTTACCTGCATTTTCATTTTTAAGCACACTTACTTTGTCACTATCCATCTGTGCAAATATGAGCATATCTTTGTAGATTTTTATCCCTACATTTTTAGAACCTGTGACTATCTTGTCTATGGGTTTTAAGTCCCGTGTGAGTATGTCTACAGACTTGTCATCATAATTTGCCACAGCCACATAGTTGTCCCCTATCACAAAACCTATGGCAGATTTAGAGGTTTTATACTCATTCAGCACTTTTTCACTTACAGGATCAAAACGTACTACATATCCATCACGGCTTATGAGGTAAGCATCCTTACCCTCAAACTTAATGATACCGTGGTTCATGTTGTGCATTTTTTCCATATGCGACTTGACTAAACCTTTGTTAATGATAGCAATAGACTCACTCTCACGCTCTACCACAAACAGTTTCTCACTTGCATTGGGGGTTGCTGCAAAAAGTACAGAGCTTAATAGTAGTACCGATACTAATGTCTTCATTCTAATCCTTCTTTATATATAAACTTATATCATTGTACAAAAGCCTTACATCTGTAGGATTGACCCATATCAATCTTGTTTAAAAACAACTTCCTTTATACACTGTTCTTTGGTAAGATATGCATAATCTAAATCTACTACTTTTGTACAATCACTTTTTGCAAGTCTTACATATAACCCTACTATCACTTTATCATACTTTTGAAGCTTAGGAATATCATAAAATAACTTTTTTACTTCTTTTGCTTCAAGGTTAGATACTTTACCTTTTGTTGCATGTGCAGGAATGATAACATCCTTATCTTTTTCTTGAAACGAATAAGCAAAATACCCCTGTGCATCTTCCTTTGGTGCTATTTTATAGTTTTTCCATAGTGTCTTTTGGTCTCTTTTCACTTCTATTTTTAAAAACTTTTCACGGGCAGGTTGTATAATAAGTGGATGTTCCATTTTATTAGTAAGGAGGACTACAAGTTTTTTATTTTCTATAGAAATGTTGATATCCACACCCATTCTTCTAAATGCTTCATCATGAATACCTAAAAACCTATGACTTACATGTTCAGTTCTAGATTTTTTATTTGTTTTTTCTACGCCACCAGAAACCTTTGGCATATGGCATCGTATACATCCTAAGCTATTTTGATTATTTTCCATTGCTCTAAAGATGGTCACATTATTATCATTTAACTTATGAGAATGACATCCCATGCACACTTTTTTTGCATATATAGGATTGGTAGAAGTAGAAGAGTGTTTATCACTCTCATCAGAATTTTTCAATCTACCATAGAGTGTAGGTTTATACCCTTTCGCTTGTTTCGCTTTAATATTTACATTAAAGGTGTGTGCTTTTTGTACATAAGCTATGGTATGACAGAAGTAACAACTCACTGCATCAGTATGGGTTTTATTATTAATATCTGGTCTAGCTTCACCTGATATAAGCTCATCAATATTATTAGCCATAGGCATATGACAACTAGCACATACATACGTCTTTGTACTGACTTTATCTGCTATTTTTCGATGTAAGATAGATTTAAAATATCCCTTTGCATGGAAAGAAGATTGATACTCCTCATAAATTTTTTCATGACACTCTTTACAAGAATGATTGTCCATATATTTTGCTTCCATTACTGTCAAGCATAAGAGTAAAGATATAATAATAAGTTTCATACAATGTCCAAATGGGTCATTTAGTGAAGTGACATTATGGGGGAGACTAAAAAGTCACTTCATTAAATAACCCTCCCTCCCAAGGGGGTAGCCTAATTGAGAGAGGGCGAATTAATTATGCACCAGGCACATGTTGTCTATGTTCTACCGAATAAGTAAAGGTTGGTGTTGTCAAGTTGTTAATATACTTGATAAACTTACCAGTTTCAGACTCATAGATACCAATTCTACCTGTTGTCCACTCTGAAATCATTGTCCATTCACCATGGTTTGCAGGTTCAGCATGAAGAAGTCTAGGTTGCACTGGCTTTTTCACTGCTTTACCCAAATGATCTGGCATTGGTAAGAGTTTTTCACCACTCATTTTAGAATCTACTTCAAACACTGGTACAGGTGCATGTTGTGTTGCATCCCATTCTTGAAGTACTTTTTTTGTCTTTGCATCAATGAGTTGACCTTTATGTTTACCCACTTTAATAATACGATCAATCTCTAATGTATCTTTATTAATCAAATCCACTTCATTATAGTTTTTTGGTTGTCCAAGTACACAGTCTGCCCAAATCCATGGGGTATGTGGACTTGTTCCAACAAAGAGTCCCCCACCAGAAGTTTTGACATGTTTGACTACTTTCCAGTTAGAATCCCAAATGACTGTATCACCAAAGTTCATGGAGTTCGTAGCATGTAATTGTTTATTTTGTCCTTTAGAGTACCAAGATGACCCTTGACCTGGATGTGGCTTAGAGCGTGGTCCTGTATGTACTAATGCTGCAAGATTTTTATCTTTAAAGTCTACGATACCTATGACATCTGATCCTTGAGAAGCAATCATAAAGTAACGACCAAAATCTTTTCCCTCATCTTCATTCAAGAAGGCATCATGCAAGATTTTACCAATATTTGGTACATCCCCAACAATAGGAAAATTTGGTTTAGAATAATCTATAATGTATACATGCCCAGCATCTTTAAGTGCCATCGCAAAGTACGGTCCATAAGGAGTATCCGCAAGTGAAGCCACACGTGAAGGTCCAATCTCACCATCTGGGTTAATCACTCGAGATGTATCATAGACTTTAAGTGGTTCTAATGTCATTGCATCACAAAGTACTGCACCACCTGGGTTATAGTTCCCTGCAATCACATATTTACCATTTGGAGATACCGCAAGTCCTCTAGATTCCTGTCCTACCTGTACTGTAGCGAGTGCCGGTTGTCCAGGAGCCGCGATGTCAAACATTGTGAGTCTACCAGAACGTGAGATAGAGTATGCATATCTAGGATTGGTTTTATTTGTCACTGTTACATGTACAGCGAACCCTGCTTTATGTCGAGAAAGTACTTTTCCTGTGGTTGAATCAATGAAGTCCACCAAAGAAGCATCTCTTTCTGTTGCAAATGTAATATCAAGCACTGATTTTGTATCTACAGCTTTGGGATATTTTTTTGCCAATGCTTCGCGATCAGCGAGTTTTGCCCATGTTTGTTTAACTTTTTTCAAGTCAAGTGTAAGTTCCACTGTATTTTTCCAGTCCATGAGCCAATCAATCATTCCAGAAGCATCATCTTTATTGAATTTTTCTTTCCAGGCAGGCATGGCAGTATTTTTTCTACCATTTAAGATAGTCTCTGCCATAAACTCTCTACTCTTCTTTTTAAGTACAGCCGGTCTAAGGTCAGACCCCACACCACCTTGGTGAATAGGCCCATGACATCCTTGACACTCTTTTTCAAATACTTTTGCAAAATCCATCTTCGATGTACCAGCCATCGCTATCGTCGCAGCCAAACTTGTTACTGCTGCTAAACCAATCAATCTATTCAATTTCATTTCTTCCTCCTTTACCTATCGTTTTTTCTATGACGTATAAATATACATTTAAGAACGTTACGATAAAATTACGAGTCTAATTTTTAGACAACCTGAACAAAACAAGGGCTCCACCAAGCCCTTGCTTCTTATTTATTTAACTTCTTTTTCTCACTTGCATAAATCCAAAACATCGGTAATATAATTAACGTATGTAAAACGATTGTCAGTGTCATAGGTCCTTGATTAAGCCATCCAAAAAAACTTGGAACGACATCTGTAAATGATTCAAATAACATATTTACTCCTTATATAAATAAAAAAGGGCAAAGCCCTCTTTTTTATGCAGCTACTGCTGCACTCTCTTCATGTTCTACTTGTCCAGACTGTGCTTTACCAATGGTTAACATGTCCCATATAAGATAGATAAATCCTACAAAGGTTACCACACCCATAATGGCTCTCCAGAGTTGTGCTTGTACATACCAAGGCATCTCTTGTGCTGTAAAGAAGGCATTCCATCCACCACCAAGTTCCGCTCTTTCAATAAGTACTTGCTCATACCCTGCAATCGTCAAGGCAATCGTCATTCCCATCACACCAAATGCGATAAGAGAAACACCCATTTTAGACTTGAATGTCGCTTTCATTACTTTGATACCATAGGCATACTGGATACCGATATACATCATCCCTACCAAGATAGTCGCATACGCTCCAAAAAATGCCAAGTGACCATGCGCAGCTGTAAACTGCGTACCGTGTGTATAGATATTTACTTGTGGCAAGGTATGGAAGAATCCCCAGATACCAGCTCCAAGAAAGTTACCAAATGCATTTAGTACAATCCAAGCCATCGCTGGACCATTGGTCATAATAGACCCCTGTTCTCCTTTGGCATGCGCAGCACCTTGCTCTTTACCCCAATCATAGAGGACGTGAACAAACATTGCTACCAATGGTACGGGCTCTAGTGCAGAGAACAATGCTCCAATTTCCCACCAATACTCAGGTGTTCCAATCCAGAAATAGTGGTGACCAAGACCTAAAATACCTGATCCAAAGAGCATCAATACTTCAATCCATAACCACATTTCAACAATTTCTCTTTTTGCCCCGATAAGTTTAATAAGTGCATACGCTGCAAGCGCACCAACAAATACTTCCCATGTTGCTTCAACCCAAAGGTGTATGACCCACCACCACCAGTACTGATCCATAGAGATATTGTCTGTAAAGAACATACCTGCAAGGTAAAGACCAGCAAGTGCCATAAGGTCAGCTACAAGTACCATCATGATGCCTGTTTTCACTTTGGCTTTCATAAATGTTGCAAAGACATTCCAATAGAATGTTAAAACCACAACAACAATACCAATATCTGCCCATCTTGGTGCTTCAAGATACTCTCTACCTTCATTGATAAGCCAGATTGTACTCTCAGTACCAGGACCCACTTGCACAAGAATGTATACTAAGACTACAACCGTTACCGCTGCAGTAAGTACCCAAAATGCAAGTTTACCAAGCCCAATAGCTACAGTTTCAACCCCAGTTTCATCTGGCATAAGAAAATACACGGAACCTATCATGGCATAGAGCATCCAAACAACTAAGGCATTGATATGTACTGTCCTCGCTACAGAGAAATCAAGTATTTCAAATAAAAAACCTGGAAAAATAAACTGAAACGCTGCAACAAGTCCAAAAAGAAGCTGTGCACCAAAAAGGATAATGGCCACTCTAAAGTACATCATCGCAAGTTCTTTTGATTTATTACCCTCAAACTGATTTGTTTTAATACTAGTGAGCATTTGAGCCTCCTATGTTAAATTGTTCTTCTGTTTTTGAGAAGTTTCTAGGGAATCCATTGGTATCAATTGCACTCATGTGTTTGAGAAATGCTACCAAGCCTTTCGCTTCTTTAGCAGTAATACCAAGATTTGGCATCATACGTGCATGTGTAGGATACTGAGATGGGTGTTGTAAAAACTCGGCTATCGCTTCTTCTACAGTATTTTTACCTGTCATACCTTGAAGTGGTCCACCATTTTGCCATGCTGGATCTATCCAAGCTTTCGTTAAATCTGGAGCAAAATATGCACCATTACCCAAAAGCGTATGACAATTCATACAGTTTTTTGCTTGTGAAGTCAATTTACCTAGATGCAGTAAATCTGCTGCCTCTTTCTCACTCCACTCTTTTCCAAAAAATGGTTGTTTTTCACCAATGGTTGGCACCTCATGTCCCCTTTTAGCATCCATGGTATACCCAATTTTATAATTGATTACCGTAGCTCCTGGAACCCTTTTAAATACACCATTTTGCAAATCTGCGTCTGACCCCATTGTTATTTGTCCAACAGAATCAAACGTAAGCCAAACTAACAATATAGATGCAAACCCTGTTACCCAAGCAGCTGAACGACGCCAGAATGAAATGCTCGACCAAACTGAAACATTTTTATTTGCCATGTCTTTTCTCCTCCTATTTATCATATTTTTGTTTGTTGAGCAAAGCCCAAAAACTATGCTATCGTCAAGATTCCTTACGATTCAGCAGTTAATGCTTCTTCGCAGAATACTCATACCTATAGTCATATTATTTTATATCTTCTATCACTTCATCATTATCTCTATATCTTTGTTCTGCTTCATCTATAAGATGGAAATATAAATGAGGTACAAAAAGATATATCACCATCGTAATCATCAATACTTTCATTGTAAAATGATTACTTTGGATTAAGACAGCGAAGTCATATAAGAAGTAAGTTTGTAATACCCAAAATAGATATCCTACAGGCATCCATTTTTTAGAAAAGTATCCCATTTTAGATAGCGTAATCATTGCTGCATACCCTACTCCAAAAACAAGTACTAAAGTTGACTCTACAAAAATAGGCAAAAATTGATCTAATGCTATTTCTGGTCTTACTATCAACGCATCCATTTTGGCTCCTGTTCAATGTCTATTTGCAAAAGAATGTCTTTACAGAATTCTAGGGCATAGGTGTATTATTGCTTGTTTAAAAAGTCAATGGCTTGATTTGTGTCAAGGAAATACAAATTAATCACAAAAATTTATGATTTTAATAAGCAAAGTTAATATTATTAAAATAGAAGAAAAAGTTATACCTTAAGGAAGATGTATTATTTAACAATACATCTTGCAATAAAAAAAGGTCTTGTGTAATGGGGAGAGATGAAGTTATTATCTTCCAATGACCATGCATTGGATTTTTGTATTAACACAGTTTGTGCCACCTTACGGGTAGCTCGACTCTCACAAATAATGACTTTATTATCATTAAATGCAGATTTTACCTTAGCGATACGATTCGTAGTAATCGTATAATGTGCTCCTATCATCACTACAATCACCAATGAAACCCATAGCATACCTTTTTTTACAGCACCTTGAGTCATAAAAGGTCTAGTCGTTACAAAAAGGGTTATCAACAATGTAAATACGCCTAAGATAAGATAAGCGCCTTCCAAATAAAAAAAGTCTTTCATACTTCTTGCCTTTATTGTGAATTAAGACATCATAACATAGACTAACATCTACAAAGGTTGATATCCATCAAGTCTTTATAGGTTAAAAAATTCTATACTACTTTAAAATTATTTATAAGGGTCATACCATGCAATCTTTTAGAAAATATCTTCCTTTTGCACTCTTTGCAGCCTTTTTTGCTCTAGCTATTTTAGCATTTATGTCAAGTAAACCAAGTCCTAAAAATGAACGTATCTATAAAGCGGTACAACACTATAGCCCTTACTATTTAGAACAACGTCTTGGTGGGCTTACAATAAAAAATAGAGAAGATGAAAACTTCAAAGAAAAACCAACCAATATGACGGTCTTTAAAGAGTTTGAAAGACTTGAACGTACATGGGGAAAACAGCATCTGAAAATAGAAAACAATATACTCATGATACTAGATAAAAATGGTACCACACAATCAACACTTCCACTTCATACAGAGAAAGAATTACAATTTATTTACAATTATTATGAGGTAAAATAACATGCTAGAAATTGTACTCACTCTTGTTTTCTCCATCGTAATGCTCGTATTTATGGCATTTCCTGCTATGAAAATAGTCGAAGGCTTAGAAAAAGTATTTACACTTCCCGAAAAATGGCATAACTTCCTACTTATTACAACCACAATTGCACTATCATTACTCATTGGACTCTATCTTAAATTTGGGTAAACAACTATTAACAGCTTTTTAGGTAGAATAATCCATTAATTTTGATGGGCTTATACTGCCCATTATGGAGCAAAATATGGATAAATCAAAATATATTTGGATGGATGGGAAACTAACACCTTGGGATGAAGCACAAGTACACGTTCTTACACATACCCTACATTATGGCAATGGTGCTATCGAAGGAACGAAAGCCTACAAAACAGTAGATGGTAGATGTGCTATTTTTAAACTTAAAGAGCATACCCAGCGTCTTTTAAATTCATCTAAAATGACTTTGATGGATGTACCTTATAGTCTTGAAGAACTAAATACAGCACAAGTCAAACTTCTTCAAGAAAATGAACTCTTTGATGGTGCTTATATAAGACCACTTGTTTACCTTGGGTATGGTGTTATGGGACTCTACCATAAAGATTGTCCCGTAAATGTTTCTATCTCTGCATGGAAATGGGGAGCTTACCTTGGGGAAGAAGGACTCAAAAAAGGGATTCGTCTAAAAATTTCTTCAATGACACGTACACCAAACACTTCAGGTATGGGTAAAGCAAAAGCTGTAGCCAACTACCTTAACTCTCAAATGGCTAAATTTGAAGCGGTTGAAGCAGGCTATGATGAAGCATTATTACGTGATGATCAAGGCTATATTGCTGAAGCAAGTGGAGCATGTTTCTTCATGGTTAGAGAAGGGAAACTCATCTCTCCTCCATCAGACAACACACTAGAGTCTATCACACAAGCGACTATCATTGATCTTGCAAATGATATGGGAATTGAAGTAGAACGTCGTCGTATCAGCAGAGAAGAGATTTACATTTGTGATGAATGTTTCCTTACAGGAACTGCAGCAGAAGTAACACCTGTACGTGAAGTCGATGCACGTATCATTGGTTCAGGTTCAAGAGGGCCGATGACAGAGAGATTGCAAACAGCCTATTTTGATGTAGTTGCAGGTAAAAATCCTGACTACATTCAACACCTAACATATATCAATTAAGGATTACAAATGCCAGCAGATATGAATGACTATTTTAAGAAGAAAAGACCCAACTCAAACAATAACAATAATGGCGGAGGTGGAAATAACTTTGAAAACCCTCTGGGCAATATGCCAAAAGGATTTCCTGTATGGCTTATTATCATAGGAGTTATCGCTTTTGCACTTTTTGCCTTTAAACCTTTTACTATCATTAATTCTGGTGAGGTAGGGATTAAGGTAACTACAGGTAAATTTGAACAAAAGCCTCTTCGAGCCGGCTTACATTTTTATATTCCTGTATTTCAAAAAATTATCCCTGTGAACACACGTATTAGATTGATTACCTACAGTAATGATGTCTCTCGTGAATTAGGTGATAGCTATAAAAACTTTGAAGGTGCACTTAGAAGAAACAAAGCTATCCCTGTACTTGACAAACGTGGTCTTACTGTCAATATTGACCTTGCAGTACAGTACAGCCTCAAAGCAGAATCAGCACCAGCAACTATAGAAAAATGGGGCTCAAGCTGGGAAGAAAAAATTATCAACTCTAAAGTAAGAGAAGTGGTGCGTGATGTCGTAGGACAATACACTGCTGAACAACTCCCAGAGATGAGAAATGCTATCGCTTCAGCTATCCAGACTAAAGTACGTGAAAAAGTAGATGCCCTTCCAAATCAACCTGTTATTCTTTCTTCTGTCGAGCTGAGAAATATTGTACTTCCCCCAAAAATTAAAGAGAAAATTGAAGAAGTACAAGCTGCCAAACAAGATGTAACTATTGCAGAACAAGAGAAAGAAAAAGCAAAACAACAAGCACAAAGTGTGGCAGAAGTAGCAAAAGGTATAGCACAAAAAAACCGTATTGAGGCACAAGGGGAAGCAGATAAGATTCGCATTGAAGCTGAATCTCAAGCAAAAGCGAACAAACTCATCTCAAGTTCACTTACGACTGAACTTCTACAACTTGAACAGATTAAAACACAAGCTAAGTTTAACGATGCATTAAGGGTAAACAAAGATGCACAAATTTTTCTTACCCCTGGTGGTGCGGTACCTAACATTTGGGTAGATGCCAAAGGAAAACAACAACGTTTAATGGGTCAACAATAAGTTGTCCTCCCCTCGTTCCACCTCTTTCGAGGTGTAACGTATATACAAGTTTGATAGTTTTATCAGATTTATATATGCATTCCATCTCAGAAGAGATGGAACGAGTTTGGAGAAGTAATGA
>Ga0256828_1001233_pt1 | contig 16149 bp, 18 predicted proteins | sample CV88metaG_FD_185993 | JGI IMG/M metagenome (GOLD analysis project Ga0256828, IMG submission 185993) | Hydrothermal vent microbial communities from East Pacific Rise, Pacific Ocean - CV88 | ecosystem: Environmental > Aquatic > Marine > Hydrothermal vents | place: Pacific Ocean: East Pacific Rise...
AGTTCGAATCTCGTCCACCGCGCCATCTTTAGTTTAAAATGGGCGCTTAGCTCAGTTGGTAGAGCGCTACCCTTACAAGGTAGATGTCACTGGTTCGAGTCCAGTAGTGCCCACCATTTATTAACCCCTTTGTTAATGAAAGTGACCCTTTCGTCTAGTGGCCAAGGACACTATCACTTCATGGTAGTAACAAAGGTTCAAATCCTTTAGGGGTCGCCAATTTTGGTGTTATAATTTTCCCATTTTAGATGGGCGCTTAGCTCAGTTGGTAGAGCGCTACCCTTACAAGGTAGATGTCACTGGTTCGAGTCCAGTAGTGCCCACCATTTATTTACGGTTGCGGTGGTAGTTCAGCTGGTTAGAATACCTGCCTGTCACGCAGGGGGTCGCGAGTTCGAATCTCGTCCACCGCGCCATCTTTTTTTGTTTATCTGCACTTAATTTTAACAATATACTCCAAGCTTTCAAAGCTATAGAAGTGTCCTCCGTTTAAAATTGAAGCACAGTATATGCAAAAAATTACTTTGCCGACATAGCTCAGTTGGCTAGAGCAGCTGATTTGTAATCAGCAGGCCCGGGGTTCAAATCCTCGTGTCGGCACCACTTCTTTTTACTTAAACAATCTCATTTAAAATATTTTCATCATCAATACGTGTATAAGGATTTTTTCGTACCTCTTTTAGTATCAGTGTTAAATGGTTGATTACAATATTTGCTGGTTGTTTTGTATCAAAAGTATCAATTGCTATTGCTGAGTTGTTATCATGAAAGTGTATATCTAAAGCGTGAATTAAATTTTGTGCAGCTTTAAAAGCTTGAGAATGGTTTGTATGTACAAAGTTGATAAAGTAATGATTTTCATCAATCTTTAAAAGATGGTCTGACATTCTAACAATTTTACCAAGCTTATCTACAGGAAGCTCTTTTTCATGGTATAAAAGTGCAAAACTTGACTGAATATTGTATCGCTCAGCGCTGTAGTATGCTTTTCGTATCTCTATAAGCAATCTCTGTTTTATTTTTTCATGTATCATCTCTTATCCTATAAAAAGCTTTTTTTCCCGCCTCTGTCATACATATCACGATAACGAAAGGTGATGAGATTCTGCATAATAGCAAAAAGTATCATAAAGTTTAAAAAACTACTCCCTCCATAACTAAACATTGGTAGAGGTACACCTACAACTGGTGCATATCCTATGGTCATGGAAATATTTACACCCATATAGATAAATATCATAAAAGAGATGGCGACAGTAACTACCTTGATGTAGTAGTCTTTGTGAAATATTGCAAGACTTAAGAGGTGCAAAATGAGTAAGACATAGATCAAGATAAGTCCAAGGGCACCTAAAAAGCCGGTTCTCTCTACAACAAAGGCAAAGATAAAGTCACTTGTCGCAATAGGTAAGAACTTCATCTGTGTCTGTGTGGCATTTTCTTTGTCTTTTCCGGTCCAGCCTCCTGAGCCTATGGCGATGATGGACTGCTGTACATGGTAAGATGGTTTTTCACTTAAGAAGTCTTTGATACGCGTCTTTTGGTAATCGTGCAGACCATACTTATAAACAAGCGGTGAAAGAAGCAAAATTGTTGCTACAATAGTAGCTATAATCTTCCAGTAAACCCCTACAAAAAACAAAACTCCGTATCCAATGAGCAGTAAAACAAGAGCTGTTCCCAAGTCTGGCTCTTTTGCAATAAGAATAAAAGGGAGCAAGATATAGCCACTGAGTTTTAAAAAGTCTTTGAGATGATACCCGTCTGGAGGCGGTGGGCGTCTGTTTATAAGGTATGCCAGCATTAAAATAAGTGCCGGTTTTACAAACTCTGATGGTTGAATGGTTGCATTGATAAAGGGAATATCTATCCATCGTTGTGCACCAAGTCGTGAGTGCCCAAAAAACTCGACAGCCAAAAGCAGTAAAATATTACTCCAATAGATAAAAGGAATCAGCCAGCTCATTCGACGAATAGGTAAAAAGAAAACAACAGCAAATGCAAGAAGTGCTACACTTACATAGGCAAGTTGTTTTTCTGCAAGGGCAGGAACTGCTTCACCAATAAGCCAATTGGACATAAGTACAAGAGGTATGATAAGAAGCATTGAAATAAAGTCAAATTGTGATAAAATACTCTTATCAAATCTCCGCAAGTTTGTAACTCCAAAAAAATTTACATGATTGTATCATAAAGGGTAAAGAAAATGATAAATAGACAAGAGTATCTTTGTGAAAATCCACAGAGACTCGATACTTTTTTAGCTGAGGCTATAGGACAGACTCGTTCACAAATAGCGCAGCTTATTAAAAAATCTGCTGTTGCAGTAGATGGTAAGAGTGTTATACGCCCTGGAGTAAAGCTCAAAGGTGGAGAGAAAGTAACAGTAACATTTCCAGAACTTCAAGAGAGTGAAAATGAGATAAAAGATTTTGAAGCAGAAGTGCCTTGGGCAAATGATGTGGAGATACTCTATGAAGATGATGCAGTTCTCGTTATAAATAAACCAAGTGGAGTAACAGTACATCCAGCACCAAGTGTAAAAGAGCCAACTTTAGTTGATTGGTTAAAGCACAAAGGTATTCGTCTCTCAACGATTAGCGGTGAAGAGCGTCATGGTATAGTACATCGTTTAGATAAGGGTACAAGTGGTGCTATGGTAATAGCAAAAAACAATGAAGCTCATGAGTACCTCTCAGCACAACTGCAAGACAAAAGTATGGGACGTTACTATCTTGCTGTTATCGAGCCACCTTTAAAAGAGGAGATGACTGAAGTAGAGTCAAACATAGGCAGAAGTCCTCATAACCGACTGAAAATGGCATGTGGACTAGAGCATGGGAAGTATGCAAAAACAGTTTTTTCTCATTTGGCACTGAGCAATGATGAAAAACTCGAACTCATAGCCTGTAAACTCTTTACAGGAAGAACACATCAGATACGTGTTCACCTTGAATCTTTTAACCGTCATATCGTAGGTGATCACATCTATGCTGTGCAGCCTAGACAAGAGAGTTCGGAACGAATTTTGCTACATGCATATATATTATATTTTATACATCCTGAAACAGAAACTCTTATGACTTTTAGTGCAGGTTTTGATACATATATGCAAGAATATTTACAAAATAAATTTGATATGGAGAGAGTGAATGAAATTATCAACAGTGACAACATTGTGCGCAGCTTCAATACTATTTCTTAGTGGATGTGCAGAATTAACACCTAAAAGTGAAAAAAAAGTAGTAGTAGACAATACACTGCCTAAGGTTGAATTGACACGTAATGGTATTATTACTGATATGAAAACAGTAGCATTTGAGTGGAAAAGCATTCAAGACCCGCGTGTTAAAGAGATCTATGTTTATAAACGCGCTGCAAATACAAAAGATCAAAAAAAACTTGATTATTATGAGAGTGTAGAAAACAGATATGCCACACACTATGTAGACAGAAATGTAGAACCGGGAAGTATGTATAGTTATGCTTTTCGTGTTGTCTCTGAAAATGCAGAAGGAAGAGTTAGTCAGACATATGATGTAAAAACTCGTCCTGTTTTGAAATCAGTAGCTTGGTTACACTCTATTGCTGGACTTCCTCGTATGGCTAAGATCATATGGAGACCGCACATGAGTGAGCGTGTGGAGTCATACATCATAGAGCGTAGAGCTGTTGAAGAGGATGAGTGGAGTAGAGTAGCGGAACTTGATGGACGTTTGAATGCAGAGTATATTGATGAAGGTTTGGATGACAATCACGTTTACTTCTACCGTATTAAAGTCAAAACTTTTGATGATATTGTTTCAGCACCTTCTGCAACTGTTAAGGTTGTAACAAAACCACTGCCAGTAAGTATAGAAAATATAAAAGCAAGTAAAGATATGCCAAAAGCAATCCGAGTTACATGGAGTGCAACAAATCTAAAAGATTTTGATCATTATAATGTTTATAGAAGTGATGATATTGATGGTGCTTATGATTTAGTAGCAAAATTACATAACAATGTATTTGTTGATAAAGTAGATGAAGATGGTAAAGTCTATTTTTATAAGGTTAGTGTTATTGATAAAGATGGACTTGAGAGTCCATATGATAACAGTGTAGCTATGGGAATGAGCTTGCCAAAACCAAAAGCACCTACAATTGTTGAAGCAAAATTTATGGGCTCACGCATCGAGTTAAAATGGAATCAAAGTGACCCAAGAACTGTCTCATATATAATTGTTAAAAAAGCACAAAAGGGCTGGTTTGATGAAGAGAGACAAGAGTTTAAAGATATCAAACAAAATACTTTTATAGATTCGGATATTACACCAGATACTTTGTATAAGTATGTTGTTTATAGTGTAGATGCAAATAATCTACTTTCAAAACCAAGTACAGAGGTTCAGATAAAAACACCTGAATCTAATCAAATAATAGAAGCACAAAAACAAGAAACTGTTTCGGATATACCTACGCAAAATGTTGTAACACAGACAGCTCCTGAAGAGAAAACAACTGTTTCTCCTATTGAAGATTTTGACTTAAATGAGATTTAATTAATGCCACATTTACATATAAAAGAGTTTAACGAGATAGTATTGCCTCAAGAGTGTGATGAGGTAAAATTTAAGTTTTTTGCGCAAAACACAGAACATAAAAATGAGAAGCTCATCGCTGTAGAATATGATAATGAAGAGTTCTTTTTATTGGTAAAGGAAGAGGAGGGACGTGTACTTTTAAAAACTGACAAGCTCACGCGTCCAGCATCTATCTATAATGTTCATCGTGCACTGCGTGCGTATGCAAAAGCAGCTGGTTTGGAAGTAATTGCGTCTAATGTTCCTGAATCTTCGAAAAATGTACATTTACAAGAGGCAACAGCTCTTCGTAAAATAGGTGACTTTGCAAAAGAATTTCCTACTGATAGAGAAGTACGCATAGAAGTTGGTTTTGGTTCTGGTCGTCACCTACTGCATCAAGCTGCGCAGCATCCGGATGTTTTGTTTATCGGTATAGAGATTCACCGTCCATCGATTGAGCAGGTTTTAAAGCAGATAGTCATCCAAAAACTCGACAATATTTTGCTTCTTGACTATGATGCTAGACTCTTTATGGAGTTGGTTCCATCAAATCTTGTGGGTGCAATTTATGTACACTTTCCTGTTCCATGGGATAAAAAGCCTCATCGTCGTGTTATCTCTACAAGTTTTATAAAAGAGGCTCGTCGTGTCTTAAAAGTAGGTGGTACATTAGAACTACGAACAGATAGTGAGAAGTACTATGCATACTCATATGAGACTTTTATTGCATTTCCAAAAATCACACTACAGATAAACAAGAACAAAGATATCGCAGTTAGTTCAAAGTATGAAGACAGATGGAAAAAGATGCAAAAGAACATCTATGATGTCATCATGGTCAATGATGAAGAGTCTGCTCCTTTAGAGATAGTAGGTGATTTTGAATTTTCACCACTACAAAGAGATGCTAAAGAACTTTTGGCATTGCATGGTAAAACAGTTCGTTTTGAGAATGGATTTATTCATTTTGAACGTGTTTATGAACTTACAAATGGGGTGATGTTACGTGTATCTATGGGAAGTTTTGATAGACCGGAACATTTATATATTTTAGTTCAAGATAATAATATCTCTTACTATCCAGAACTCCCATTACGTTCACCGGTAAATTTAGAGGCACATAGATTATTGCAAAAGGAACTCAATGGATAAAGTGATTGTTGCGAAGGACCTTTCATTGGCTTACAGTGATGATGAAACAATCATCAACAAAGCAAATTTTTCAGTTGATTCTGGAAGTTTTGTTTTTATAACAGGTGCCAGTGGTAGTGGAAAATCAACACTTTTAAAATCATTGTATGGGGCATTAAAACCAAAAGAGGGAAGTCTTGTTGTCGGTGGTGTTGAACTGCGAGGAGTCTCCTCTTCAAAGCTCAATTTTTTAAGAAAACACTTAGGAATTGTTTTTCAAGATTATAAACTTGTAAAAGAGTGGACAGTTGAAAAAAACATTATGCTTCCTTTGATCATTAACGGTTATGATAAAAGTGTGACACAAAACCAGGTTGACTCTCTTTTAAAGCATGTCAAGCTGCGCCATCAAGCTGCAAAATATCCACAAGAGCTTAGTGGTGGTGAACAGCAACGTGTAGCGATGGCACGAGCATTGTCACATAACCCTATACTTATTTTGGCAGATGAACCTACAGGTAACCTGGATGACTACTCATCACAAGTTATTTGGAACCTTCTAGAAGGTGCGAATGAACAGCTTAAAACAACTGTTATCGTTGTAACACACCATATACCTGAGACTATGGGTGTACGCTATAAACATTATCATATTGAGTTTGGAGCTATTCGTGAAGTCATTTAAAAATCATCTCTCTTTAGTTATTGCACTGTTGGGGATTTTGTTTTCTTTACAGATTTTTACAATAGTTGAACGTTCTATTGATGCATATAAAGAGAATCTGGCAAATAATTATGCTTTGGTTATAGTAACTCAAAAAAGAGTAGATGCTAAAAATTTAATAAAATCAAATCCACTTATTGCTGATGTAGAAGAACTCTCACCTGATGCCGTCATTAAACGTCTCAATGAAAATATGAGTAAAAAGAATATTGAACTTTTAAAGATGACACTCCCAAAATTTTATAAGTTAAAATTGACTCATTATCCAACACCAAAAGAGTTGGAAAAGTTAACGAAAAAACTCTTGAAAACGCCTTCTATACAAAAAGTGGAAAGTTTTACAAAGACGCATGATACAACATATAAGTTGCTTCTTCTTTTTAAAACAGTAGTCTCTGTTTTTGCGTTTACTGTTATTTTGGTTACGATTTTACTGATTTTTAAAGAACTTCGAATCTGGCAGTTTCAGCATAATGAACGTATGAGCATCATGGGACTTTTTGGTGCGCCTGTATGGTTACGTTCAGCAGTACTTTTTAGACTTGCAATTGTAGATGCATTTATTGCTTTTATCTTGGCATTTGCTCTTTTTTCTTATCTTGCGACGACAGAGTGGGTTCAAAAACAGTTTGAGAGTATTGGTATAAAAGTTAGTTTTTTTGATACACTTTATGACTCGTTGGTAATGTTGGGTGTAGCACTAAGCATATCTATCTTACTCGCAGTATTTATAGTACTTGGGCATAAAGAAGAGGTATGATGATAGTCAAATCATTTGCTTTTTTTCTTTTTGGTTTTACTCTGCTTTTTGGACAGGCAGATATTGATACTAAGATTAAAAAAACAAGTTCAAAACTGCAAACATATTCAAAGAACTATTCAAATCTAAATCGTAAAATGGCGAAAACTGCGAAGGCTATTTTAAAGCAAAAACGTGAGATTTTGAAACAAGAAAAATATCTTAAAGAACTCAAAGCAGAACTCTTAGAAAAAGAGAGTACATACAAAAAACATCGTTTAGATCTAGAAAAAATCAAACAACAGCAAAAAGCCCTTGAAACTAAACAGCAAAAGCTTGAAGAAGAGTTGGTATTTGTTTTAGCTAAAGGTGTTTCTCTCTCTATTATTTTAAATGAAGAGTACCCAGAAACGCAAGATGGTATGATAGAGCTTGAAGTACTTAAGAGTATGTTAAAAGAGTCACAGCAAAAAGCAAAATCTTTAAGTCAGAACTTTGTAAAAAATGCAGATGTCATAAAGCAGCTTAATTCAAAAGTCAGCTTCTTAGAAAAGTCAATTGCTACAATTGAATCAAAGCAAAAAGAGCTTATAGCAAAACAAAAAGAGAATAAAAAAGCATTGAAAAAATTAGAGCTTGCGAAAGCTTCTTATAAAAAAGAGTTAAAAAAACTTTTAAAACGTCAAAGTACTTTAAAACAGACGCTTGCACAGCTTAATCTGATAAAAGTAGATGCAATTAAAAAAGCACAGGAAGAAAAAGAGAGAAAAGAAGCTTTTAAGCGTAAAAAAATTGTACTTAACGAGAAGCTTCCTAAAGTAAAAAGACATGGTAGTTCATATCAGAGTGTAAAAACAATTCGTTATCATGGCCCAAAAACAATAGCACCATTAAGTGCATATAGTATTACGAAGAAATATGGTACCTATACCGATCCTATTTATGGGATTAAGATATTTAACGAGTCTATCTCATTAAAACCTAAAAAGCCAAATGCAAAAGTAAAGACTGTTTTTAATGGTAAGGTGATTTATGCTGATAAAACAGCGGTTTTAAATAATATTGTAATTGTTGAACATAAAAATGGTCTTCATACCATTTATGCAAACCTTTCACAAATTGCGCCAGGTATTAAAAAAGGCAAAAAAGTCAAACGTGGAGCAGTCATCGGTCGTGTCAAAGATGAGCTTGTCTTTGAAGTAACGCAAAAGAGTGCTCATATTAACCCTATACGATTATTTAGGTAGTTTTCGCTATAATCGCAAAAAAATTTAAGAGTAGAGATAAAAATGAAATTTATTCAAACACGTGGTGTAGATCCAAAAAAAGCAGAGAAAGTTACTTTTTCAGAGGCAATTCTTAGTCCAATTGCTTCTTTTGGAGGACTCTATGTTCCTGAGAAACTTCCAGAACTAGGTGAAGCATTTTTACAAAAGCATGCAAACTCATCATATAAAGAGCTTGCAAAAGATATGCTTGATGCTTTTGAGATAGATATTGATGGTGCAGTAATTGATGAAGCACTTGATCTTTATGACAAGTTTGATGACCCTAAAAATCCTGTACCTGTTGTAAAGGTACGTGAAAATCTTTATGTAAGTGAACTCTATCACGGTCCAACACGTGCGTTTAAAGATATGGCACTGCAACCTTTTGGTGTTGTTCTCTCTTCTATCGCACAGAGACTCAATGAAAACTACCTTATCTTAGCAGCTACAAGTGGTGACACAGGTCCAGCAGCGCTAGAGACTTTTAAAAACCGTGCAAATGTAAAAGTGGCATGTCTCTACCCAGATGGTGGAACAAGTGATGTACAACGCTTGCAGATGGTTACTGAAGATGGTAAAAATCTAAAAGTGATCGGTATTCATGGTGTTTTTGATGATGCACAGAGTGCACTCAAACGCCTTTTAGCAAGTGAAAACTTTAAAAAAGCACTCCAAGAGAAAGATACAAAACTCTCAGCTGCAAACTCTGTAAACTTTGGGCGTATCATTTTTCAGATCATCTACCATATTCACTCATACTTAGAGCTTGTTCGTCAAGGTGCTATCAAACTTGGTGAGAAAGTTTATCTCAATGTACCAAGTGGAAACTTCGGAAATGCTCTTGGTGGATACTATGCTTGGAAGATGGGTCTTCCAGTTGAGAAGATCATTATCTCTTCAAATGAGAACAATGTGCTCACGCGCCTTATTCGTGATGGTAAGTATGATCTTCGTGATAGTGAAGTGGTAAGTACAACATCACCTGCTATGGATATTTTAAAATCTTCTAATGTTGAACGTGTTTTATTTGATCTTTTTGGTACAGAGCGTACAAAAGAGCTTATGAATGACTTAGAAGAGAAGAACTTCTATGAGCTTACATCTGATGAACTTGCAAAACTCCAAGAGTGTTTTGATGCGGACTGGTGTAGTGGTGAAGAGGGTAAAAAGTATATTAAAGAGACATTTGAAAAAGATGGCTATTTAATGGATCCACATACTGCTACATGTATGAAATCATTCGAGACTCGCTCAAACCCTGAGATCAAATCTATCATCTACTCAACTGCTGAGTGGACAAAATTCTCTCCTGTAATTGCTAATGCGCTCACAGGTGAAGTAGACACAAAAGATATCGAAGCTTTAGAGTCTATCTCTAAAGTAGCAAAACTCGAGATACCACCAATGATAAAAGAGCTTTTTGAAAAAGAGATTGTTCAAAAAACTGTTATCGATAAAGAAAAAATCGAAGAAGAGATACTCAAGTTCTTATAAGAACTTCTCTTCTCCTCCTCTAGACCTCATTTTCTAATAATAAATTTCTAATCTTTACAATTCTAATACTTTTTTTCTTACGATATTTTTATTATTATGATAATTACAATCATTTTAATAACATTAAAAAACATATTAAGGTAGTGTTAATTGTCTAAGAGGTAAAATAAATATATAGGAAAAAATAATATGAATGAAACAATAGAAGATGAATTAACAAAAAAGAGAAATATGCTCTATTACAACCAGCTTGTGATGAATGAACGCAAAGCACAAGTGTCACAGAAGAAGAAAAAAACTTCAAAGAAGACAAGTTTTGCTTCACAAAAAGTTGAATTTAAAGACTTTTTATTTATACCGGAAAACTGGGAGTTCGCTGCATATACTTTTTATGTAGTTGGTGTTCCCTATTTTGTCGGTGCTGTATTTTTATTTTTCTTTGTTGCAGGAGGAAGTTACGAAAACTTTAAGCTTCTCAACATGAATGCATTTCTTATTATTTGGATGATTGGATATGAAATTGTTGCTGTATTTTCTCTAATTTGGATTTTGATTTTATATCTACAGTATGACAGTGAGGATGCTTACTAGCAAAAGTACTTTATGAAAGTTCTTTTGCTTTTTTGTAAGCAGCCTCTATAGCATCCATACAAGCCCCACGGACACCTTTTTCTTCGAGTGCCGCGTAGCCTGCAGCAGTTGTTCCACCTGGACTCATTACACCGTCTTTTAAAAGTGCCGGATGTTCGTTTTGAATAAGCTCTCCAAAACCTTTAAAGAGACCACGCATAATCTCCATAGCATCATCACGTTTTAATCCCTCTTTTACTGCACCATCTGCAAGTGCTTCAGCCATAAGTGCAAGGTATGCTGGACCACTTCCAGCAAGTGCTGTAGCAATGTCTATCTCTTTTTCACTACCCAGCCAGTGTGCTTTTCCAATGGCAGAAAAGAGAGCTAGAGCCTCTTCTTTATATGCGATATCACCTGTGAGTGTTGTCATAGATGCACCAACAGAAGCTGCAAGGTTTGGCATAGCACGTACATATGCTTTTGATGGAATTGAACTAGTGAGTTTTTTTAGAGTCGTACCTGCTAAAACTGAGTAGAGAACTTTTGCCTCTCCTTTTAGCTTTGTTGCTATTTCTTCCACATTAGCGGGCTTTACACAGAGAATAACAGTTTTGTCTGTGATGTCAAAATTATCAATTAATGCTTTACTAATGGTAACATTTAGTGAGTTTTCAAAATTTTGCAGTTTTTGTATATCTCTGCCAACAACTTCGATGGCATACTCGTTTTGTAAGCCTTTTGCGATACTTAACGCCATATTTCCATTTCCGATAAATGTTACTTTTTTCATAGGAGTCCTCAATCTTTTATGGTAGTATTATATCACGTAATTAATTTAATAAATTTAGGTGAAGAATAATGGAAAAATTTTTAGCAGAAGCTAAAGCAGCCAGTAGAGTTTTTAATGAACTCAGTGGCAAAGAAAAAAATAGAATTTTAGGTGAGATGGCAGAGGCACTTCGTGCAAATACCATGAACCTTATAGAGGCAAATGCTCTGGATATGGCAGCAGGAGAGGCGAGTAATCTCTCTTCAGCATTGATGGATAGACTCTTTTTGGATGAAGCGCGCATAGAGTCTATGGCAAAAGCTGTAGAGGAGATAGCAGCTCTAAAAGATCCGGTAGGGCGTGTACTTGATGGTTGGGTTACAGAAGATGGGCTTAAAATTGAGAAGGTCTCTATTCCTATCGGTGTTATTGGTATTATCTATGAGTCTCGCCCAAATGTGACAAGTGATACAGCAGCGCTCTGTTTTAAAAGCTCAAATGTATGTATCTTAAAAGGCGGCAAAGAGGCAGAAAACTCAAACAAAGCGATAGCTTCTGTACTTCAGGCTGTTTTAGAGAAAAACAGTCTGCCGCGTGAGCTGGTCTCACTTATACCAGACTCCTCGCGTGAGGGTGTTGCAAAGCTTATTAAGATGGATAAGTATGTAGATTTAATCATTCCTCGTGGTGGAGAAGGGCTTATTCGTTACGTGAGTCAAAATGCAACTGTAAGTGTCGTAAAACACGATAAAGGGCAATGTCATACATACATAGATAAAGATGCAGATATGGACAAAGCGATAAAAATTGCTATTAATGCAAAAGTGCAACGCCCAGGTGTCTGTAATGCGATGGAGACACTTCTTGTGGACAAAGCAGTAGCAAAAGAGACACTTCCTAAACTCAAAAAGGCTTTTGATGCAGCTGGAACTGAGCTTAAAGGGTGTAGTGCAACACAAGAGATCATTACTGTTGCTCATGCAAGTGATGAAGATTTCGATACAGAATATCTGGCGAATATCTTAAATATTAAAGTTGTTGATGGAGTAGAGGGAGCCGTGGAGCATATTACTCGTTTTGGTTCGGGTCACTCTGAAGCTATCATTACTGAAAATATTACAAGTGCTGAGAAGTTTTTAAACGGAATAGATGCTGCAGCTCTGTATGTAAATGCTTCTACTCGCTTTACTGACGGAGGAGCATTTGGTTTTGGTGCAGAGGTAGGCATCTCAACAAACAAGCTTCATGCAAGAGGTCCTATGGGTATAGAGGGTCTTACAACATACAAGTATAAAATCTATGGTAATGGGCAGACTCGTTAATGCAAGATATTAATGAATTAAGAAATATAGGTTTTTTTGAAAACCTGAATGATGAAGATTTACAAAAGTTGGCTACGATTTCTCGTAAGAGGAATTTTTCTAAAGGTGAAGTGCTTTTTTACGAGAAAGATGAAGCTCGTTTTTTAACACTTTTGACAGATGGGATACTAAAAGTTTATAAAACAGACCCAAAGAACAATGAGATAGTTTTGCATCACTTTACCCCAGGTTCATTGATTGCAGAAATGGCAGTGTTTGAAGAGATTCCTTATCCTGCATCTGCTGCATTTGAAACCGATGGAAGTGTTATAGAGATAGATTTTATAAAGTTTAAAGAGCAGTTTATGTGTCATCCTGATATTGCTTTTGGATTTTTTAAGTCGCTCACGCAAAAGATAAAGCATCTTGAAAATGTTATTGCTCTTAATATTGTACTAGACTCAACTGCACGTCTTGCAAAGTATATCTGTGAGCATGAAGAAGGTTTGGCTATGAAGCATACGCAGCTGGCACAAATCTTACATATGACACCAGAAACGCTTTCAAGACTTTTTAAGAAGTTTTATAAGCTTGGATTTATTCAAAAAGATACAAAAGGAAAGTATACGATTAAAGACAGAGAAGCATTATCTATTCTTTTTGAATAATTTTTAGCATTTCTTGACATATGTCAATTGTAGTTTTGCTTAAATCAACTACAATCACGATAAATTTATATAAAAGGATTTATCATGTCACATATTCCACAAGATGCACAGAAGATTGAAGTTGAAGGTGCTACAGTTGACTTTTATAAGTTAGAAAAAGATGGTCAAAGTACTTACTATTTTGATACATCAAAAGAGGGACCTCCACATCCGATGGTGAATGCAATGGCAGGTTTGAACCTTATTAAAGGCACAAATGATACACTTGTAATGATTAACCATAAAGCGCCAGGCGGTTTGTTTGGTAAATTGGAAGATGATGTTCGCTATGTTGTTGAAGATCTTCCTGATGGACTTGTAAAGGTTGTTTTCTCATATAATCCTGATGCTAACTCTCAATCTGATCTTACACAAACTAGTTGTTCAGGATAATTTTGTACAATGATGAAAATATCACAGGAGTTTGCACCTCCATTTAAATTGATAGCTCCCTTCTTTATACTAGGGAGCATCTTTTTTGTTATTGCAACACTATTTTTATATAGTTTTGATTTAGCAGATATCTCTTATACTAATCCACAGCTTATTGCATTTAGTCATCTCTTTTTACTTGGTTTTGTAATGATGATTATTTTTGGTGCAATGGCGCAGCTTGTTCCGGTAGTTCTCGAAGTTGGGCACTTTGGGGTTGAACTCTTTTATGCCATTTGGCCACTGCTCTTTATCGGTTCAGTGATGATGGTTTTTGGTTTTCTCTACTCACCCGCACTACTTCCTTATGGTGGAATGGTTGTACTTATCTCTATGATGATTTTTGTTGCAGAGATATTTTTAACCATATTTAAAGTAGAAAAACTGACACTTGTTATGAGCAGTGTCTTAATTTCAAATACTTTTTTGTTTTTTGGAATTATATTTGGACTTTTAATGGCACTTACATTTGCAGGAACAATCTCCCTTGATATAGAAGCATTGCTTCGTTCTCATGTGTATGCAGTAATAGGTGGATATATCACTATTACTATAATGGGACTCTCTATTGTACTCATTCCAATGTTTACACTGGCACATAGTTTTTCTATGAAACCATTAGAAATTGCAATGTGGACAATGAGTACGGCAGTTGTTTTTGTTATTATAGGTTCTCTTTTGGATGTAGTTGTGCTAAATTATATAGGTTATGTACTTGCTCCTTTGGCAATGACAATCTACTTTAGCCTGATATATACAATCTATAAAACAAGACCAAGAAAAGAGAATGATGTATATGCACTCTCAGTAGTTTTTTCTTACTTGAGTATGTTAGTTAGTATAGGACTTTTTGCTGTTTACTTTTTTACAGATAAGCAAAACTTTTTATTAGCATCAGGATGGTTGTTCTTTTTTGGATTTTTTGCTTTTTTAATAACAGGGCATCTCTATAAAATCATACCGTTTTTGGTTTGGTTTGAGCGTTTTTCTCCACTTGTTGGAAAACAAAAAGTACCAATGCTTGCAGATATGGTTCCACCACGTGCTTCAGAAGCACAGCTACTCTTTAGTTCTGTTGGTGTTTTGATAGTGACAGGAGCTATTTTAGCGGGCAGTAATGAGTTTTTATATGCAGGAGCCTCTTTCTTACTTCTTGGCTCAATAGCATTTGTACGTAATGTATTTTATATGATCAATTTTAAATAAGGAAAAAATATGGGAAAATTTACAAAAGATGAAATTTTTAAAGCGATATCAACAGTAATCGATCCAGAAGTTGGATTTAATCTTGTTGAGATGGGACTTATCTATGATGCAAGTAGTGATGATGAGGGAAATGTCAAAGTAACAATGACACTCTCAACAAAAGCATGTCCACTTCATCAGATGATTGTACAGTGGGTAAAAGAGGCAGTTGAGAAACTTCCAGGTGCTAAAGAGGTAGATATTGAGGTTGTCTGGGAGCCTGCGTGGAATATCTCAATGGCTGACGATAATGTCAAAAAGGCACTAGGAGCATAGAGTTACTACTCTTGCTCTTTTGCCTTTTTATTTTTAATGTAGTTGTTTTTAATAGCTACTAGCTCATACAAAGAGACAGTAGGCATAGCTTCTTCTATAAGCTTGTCAGTCTCTTTAAACTTCCCTTTCATAGCTTTTATCTCATCATACGCCTTTGGTTTTACCTCATTTGTTGCAAAAGATATAGCAGCAGCCCATAGGAGTACTATAGCAATCCAGACAAACTTTTTAGCATCAGCATAGACACCAATAAAGTGGAAAATAATAGTGATAAAGATTCCAATACCAAGTAATAGTGTTAAACTCATAACTCTATCCTCTCTCCTTTTGGTTTAATAGTTATGTTTGCATCTTCAAACATCTTCTCTCCAAAACTTGTCACTCCCAGTGTGCCAGCAAGCATTAAGAGTATGACAAGCAGTAAAAATGCAAAAGCAATACCATAGCGCTTGAGACTATTTAACATCAAAATGTTCCTCTTTGAGTAAGATAAACTTCGTTAGACTCTCATCTAGTTTAAACTTTTTAGCTACTTCTTTAGAGACTATATGATGTCCTAGAGAGACATTGAGTATGTCACCTTTTTGGAGTTGATAGTCAAAATGGATCTTACGTTGTTCTTTAGCCTGAATCTGCGTATTTTTTAAGATTTTATCTGCTACCCAAGGTGCTGCAGGGTGATTCTCTTTTCCTAAAACTCGTACAAATTTTATAGGTTCGAGTGTAGTTTTTTTACCACTACGCTCTATACTCACCTGTAACTCTCCAACACGCATAGGGTGCAGTAGGAGTGCATGGTTTGCATAGTTTGTTATGAATATGTCAAATCCAGTACCATTTTTTTGCATCTCAATTGTGACATATTTTGCAAGCATTTGTGGTTGATGGATACTTCCGCTAAAGCCATGATAACGGTGTGTTTTAG
>Ga0256828_1001234_pt1 | contig 16132 bp, 16 predicted proteins | sample CV88metaG_FD_185993 | JGI IMG/M metagenome (GOLD analysis project Ga0256828, IMG submission 185993) | Hydrothermal vent microbial communities from East Pacific Rise, Pacific Ocean - CV88 | ecosystem: Environmental > Aquatic > Marine > Hydrothermal vents | place: Pacific Ocean: East Pacific Rise...
CGCTGGAATGGTGATAGACTTATGGAAGGTATCGATACTTACGATAATAGTAAATAACGATGCACAGAAGAGAGCTTTTTAGCTTTCTCTCTGACTCCGTAAAAAATGTAGTCAAAGAGAAAAAAGAGAAAATAGCAATATTGAGACCTCCTTATTTTGGAGATGTAAATGCTTTTGACATTGAGTGTCAAAATTGCGAAGGGCTTTGTGCTACTTCATGTCAAGAGCAAATTATTATAATACAAGAAGATAAAACTCCGAGATTAGATTTTTCTAAGAGTGGTTGTACTTATTGTGATGATTGTGCAACTGTATGTTCTCCAAATGTATTAAATATAGAGAACAAAAAGCTTATAGATGCTAGTATATCAATAAATAATAGTTCGTGTGTAAGTTGGGAGGGTGTTATGTGTTTTTCATGTAAAGATCCATGTTTAGAAGATGCCATAGAGTTTCAAGCAATGTTTATGCCGAGCATAAATCAAGAGAAATGTACCTCTTGTGGCTTTTGTATAAGTCGTTGTCCCACATATGCGATAGAGGTTAAATAGATGAAAAAATTAGTATTTTTGGTGTGTTTTGTAAGTTTAGTATATGCTGCAAAAGTGCATCAACCGTTTGAAAAATATACTCTCGATGGTGCTGTCATTGATATGATATATAAACATAATAAGCTTTACTGTGCTACTGCTGCTAGTAATGTAGAAGTTGTAGATATAAAGAGTAAAAAAATTATTCAGAAGATTCAAGTAAATAAAATAAAAGATTTTATGGGTGATGAAATTGATGCTAAAATTTATTCTGTTGATGAATTGAATGGGTCTATTTTATTACTTGTACAAGCTGCTAGAGGGTATAGAGAGGTATATATTTTTAAAGATAATAAACTGCAAAATATTATTTCGGTAAAAGATAAATTAGATATTGCTAGAGCTAAATTTTTAGATGAGAATACTATACTTTTTGCACTATTGGGTAACGATATCATCTCTTACGATATAGATAAACATAAGCGTAATTGGACAACTCAAGCATCACAGTCAAAGTTCTCTTATTTTGCTCTTAATGAAGATAAAAGTAAAGTGGTTGTTGCCGATGAAAGTGGCGATTTACATATAATTGATACAAAAACATCAAAAGTTTTAAAAGTTTTAAGTGGAGAAAATTTAGATAATGTGTATCAAGTTGTATTTAAGCATAGCATTATCGCAACGGCTGGTAAAGATAGACGTGTTGTTGTTTATAATACAAAAAATGAAGAGGTTTATTATAAAACTTCAAGTTTTTTAATTTACAGTGTTGGCTTATCACCTCAAGCAAAAATAGTTGCTTATGCAAGTGATGAAAATAATAATGTCACACTTTTTAAAAGATCTACACATAGTAATATAGGTGTATATACCGGAAATAAGATGACATTAAGTAAGATTATTTTTAAAAATGAAAATGAATTTTTTGTTGCAAGTGATGATAAAGTAGTTAATCACTATAAAATTAAATAGGAGATTCTATGGAATATAATGAAAGTGAATTTTTAATTGAAACTGAAGTGCCAGAGGATGAACTGATTATATCGAGAACAGACCTTAAAGGTCATATTACTTATGCAAATGAAACATTTTGTGAAATAAGTGGTTATGATGAGAGTGAACTGCTTGGAAAATCTCATAATATTGTACGCCATCCAGATATGCCCCGTGGTGCATTTAAAGATTTATGGCAAACTTTACAAGAAAAGAAGCAATGGATTGGCATTGTGAAAAATATGAGAAAAGATAAGGGTTTCTACTGGGTAAAAGCGATAGTGTCTGGTGTTTATAAAAAAGGGGAACTTGTTGAGTATAAATCACTTAGAACACCTATAGATTACGAAACAAAATTACAATATCAAAACTTATATGATACAATGAGAAAAGAGAATAATGAACCACAACGTAGAGTTGTGTATCAATAAAATAAGGATTTTAAATGAATATATCAAGCATAGTAGTACAAACGGTTCCAGAACATTTAGCAGAAGTTGTAGAGAGTTTAAAAAATTGTGAGGTATGTGATTATCATATGCATGATGAAAAAGGGCGAGTAATTATTACCATAGAAGGTAATGGCGTTTCTGAAGAACTTGAAAAACTTCGTGTGGTAGAAGCTATACCTTTCGTTTATGCAGCTGATATGCAGATGGCATATTCTGAAGATGAGTTAGATGAACATATGGAAGTGATTAACAATAGAGATGTTGTGCCAAAAATCTTAGAAGATACAGAAAATGCTGATGTAGATAAAGTTGTTTACAATGGCGATATGAAAAAACGCGAAGATATGGTTGCTTTTGCAAAAGAGTTTGATGCTGCAAAAGAGAGAGAAAAATAAGATGGCAGTGATTTTTGAAGCAAAAATTTGTGTTGGTGAAAATACAGAGTGGTTTATAGAGCTTAAAGATACTGAAGATGGAAGAGTTATGCTTTGCAATAATCTAGAAGAACTAGAAACAAACATAGAGTCTTTAGGTGAAGATTATGGTGGTCATGTAGATGAGGTTAAATGGCTTAAGGAAGAAAATGTTTCTGAAATTATGATGGATGAGCTTCGTTTACAAATGGCAGAACATAGGGAAAAAATAGAAAGTGAAAGGGGTGAAGCTATTACCCCTTATGCCCAAGAAGAAGACAAATAAGCACTATCTACTTTAAAAGTAGATAGATAAGTGCAAAGTTTACAAGTGTCATAAGTGTAAAAGCACGTTTGTAAAAGATGTGTGGTGACTTCTCAATTAAAGGTGCATTTTTAATAAAATAAGGTTTTACTTTTTCTGGGTGAGTAAGTTCATAGTGCATCTCAGAATAGTGAGAATAGCGCTGCTTCTTGTCAATAGCAATAGAACGTAAAATGACACTATCTAGCCAGTTAGGGATGTTTTTATTGTAAAAACTTGGTGGTTTTGCCTCTTTAAATGTTGGGTTTTGAAAAGGTTCAATCTCTCCATAAGGGTACTTTCCTGTAAGTGAAAGATAAAGTGTAACACCAATAGAATAAACTTCAGTAGTCTCACTAATGCTCTCTCCAATAAAACGCTCAGGTGCTAAAAAACTAGGTGTACCAGCTTGCGAATCTGTTGAAAAAATCTCTGTAATACTTCCAAAATCTATGATTTTAAACTCTAAATTTTCATCGTCATCTTTAGCTATCATAATATTTTGTGGTTTAATGTCACCGTGTACAAGATCATATTTTACTAAAAATTGTGACATCTGTAAAAGTGTAGAGCTCAGTTCAATAGAATCATCAATGGTAATGTGTTTATGTGTCAGGTAGTTATCTAAATCTTCTCCATGAAAGAGTTGCATTACATAGTAGCGCATTGTTCTAGTTTTTGGAATGACTGCTTTTGGAAAAAAGTTAGCTTTAAGGCGTTTTGCATTCCAAGCTTCTTTTACAAATAAGTCGAGAAGAGTTTCATCATCTTTGGCTTCAAAAGATGCAAATTTCATTACATAGTCTTTTGTCTTTTTATGAACTAACCATGTTCTTTCATTTTGAATAAGAGGCTTAATAAGGGTGTAGCCATCTATCTCTTGCCCTTTTTTAAGAGTTTGAGGAATCTCAAGTTTTTGACGACGAAGTGTAGAGTATTCATCTGCTTGTAAAATTTCTACTACAACAGCAGTTGTGTCATCTGGCAAAGTGTCATTTTCTAGTTTAGATGCTTTTTTAACTAATGCAGAAGCTCCATAAGAGATTTTTTCTTTAAGTATTTCTGCATCGAGTACATTATATAAGCCATCACTACAAAGTAAAATCTTATCATTTTTTTCAACTAAGTTCTCAAAATAATATGGTTCCACTTTTGTATCAATGCCGATAGCTTGAGTAAGAACATTTTCATACCCCTCTTCATCCATTGCATGGTCGTGTGAGAGTTGATTTAATTTAGCATCACGATAAAGATAAACACGAGAATCTCCAACATTTGCACCATAAAGTTTGTTTCCCTGAATAACCACAATGGTAAGTGTTGTTACTAATTCACTTGATTCATAGTTGACTTGCGATTCTTGGTAAAGAATAGAGTTAATAGATTCAATAAAAGTTTTTATAGACTTTTCGATGCTCCAAGTTTTTGGACGAATCTTAAAATTATTCATAAGATGTTGTGTGGTTCTCTTTGCCGCTTCTGCACCTTCTGTAGCACTTCCTACACCATCACAAACTATGGCAACTGTTAAATCACCAATACTTTTGACATCATAAAAATCATCACCTGTAAGCTCTTTTTCTTTTGCTAGAGAAAATCCTGTATATTTTATAGTTTCAGATGCCATGGTATCCCTTTTGTAAAATTACATTCAAGAAAAGGCAAGTTATACTACTTGCCCTCTAAGAAGATAATAAAATGAGGATTAGATTCTACCACCAGCTTGAACACCCCATGTTGTTCTCCATCTTGTTTTTACAAAAGAGATTCCTGCAATTGCTACAAGAACAACAGCTGCAAAGATTAAGAAACCTTCAGTGTATCCACCAAAAGTCCCTTTTGACCAACCAAGAGTTTTAATAAGTGCAGTACCACCAAGTCCACCAGCACATCCAACAAGACCAGTCATAATACCAATGTCTTTACCAAAACGCTGTGGTACAAGTTGGAAAACTGCACCATTTGCCATACCAAGGTTTGCCATAATAAGAAACAATACTAAGATAGCTGCATAAAATGGTAAATCAACAAGTGCTGTAAGTGTAACTAAAAAAGCAACTGCACCATAAAAGAAATAAAGTGATTTTACACCACCAACTTTATCGGCAGTATTTCCACCTACAGGGCGAAGAACTGCACCAGCAAAGATACAAAGTGCACCAAAGTATCCAGCGATTACTTTTACATTTTCTTCGTTGAACATATCTATACCAAATGCTGACATATCTGCTTGGTATGTGTTCATAAGATATACTTTCATATACCCTGCAAATCCAACAAAACCACCAAAACTAATAGCATAGAAAAGTGAGAACCACCAAGTATCTTTATCTTTAAGAAGTTTTCCGTAATCTTTAAGCTTTTTAGGGTTTGCTTTATACACTGATGATGGAGCATTTTTTGCAAGAAAGGCATAAGCGATAAATACGATGATAGCCATCACTGCACCTACACCAAAAACAGAGTACCAACCAAAATGTTCTGCAATTTTTGGAGCAAACATAAAGTCAATAACTACACCAATATTACCAGCTCCTGCAATACCTAGAACAACACCTTGAAGTTTAGGTGGATACCATTGACCAGCCTGTGGCAAAGCAACTGCAAAGGCAGCACCAGCAAAACCTAAGCCAAGTGCAACTATAAGTAAAACCTCATAAGTGATGCTGTCACCCATAAGAAATGCAGTAATAAGAGATAAAATAACTACCATTTGAGAGATAAGTGCTGTCATTTTTGCTCCGAGTTTATCTACTCCAAAACCTAAAACAATACGAAGAACTGCACCCGATAAAATAGGAAGAGATACAAGTGTTGCAATCTCCCCTTGTGTTAAAATACGCCCATGAAGTGCGAGTGCTTCTGCAATTTCAGATGCAAGTGGCCCTAACATAGTCCATACCATAAAACTCATATCGAAGTATAAAAACGCCATGAACAGTGTTGGTGCATGTCCTTGACCTTTTAAGTCTTTAAATCCTGCCATTAAATAATCTCCTAGTAATTGATGAGAGAAGTATAATATAAAATATAAGTAAAATATATCCAATATTGATTAAAAAATAACCAATAAAAAAAATATAAGATGATTAAAAATTAATCATCTTCAGTAGAATTTTTTTTTAGTGACATTAAAGTATAAATATATTATCATAAAATAATTTAAGGATGAAAAGTTGATGAAAAATCTATTTGTATTTGTTCTCTTTCTTTATACTTTTAATCTTTATGCTTTAGATAAAGTGAGTGTACAGTTACAGTGGAAGTATCAATTCCAATTTGCTGGTTTTATAATGGCAAAAGAGAAGGATTACTATAAAGATGTAGGTTTAGATGTAACTCTTAAAGAGTATGATGAGAATTATAGTGTATCTGCTTTATTGAATGGCAAAGTGGATTATTTTATAAGTAATAGTTTGTTACTTTATAAAAATAAACAACTTTACAATACTATTTTACTTGCAACATATTTTCAAAAATCTCCTCTTGTTTTTGTAACTCAAAAAAATATTAAAAAGGTAAAAGATCTTAAGGGTAAAATTATTATAATGAATGAAAATGAGCTTGAAAATAGTTCACTTTCAATACTGCTTGCCCATTACAACATCAATAAATCCAATACTACTTTTAGACCATTAACATATAATCTTGATGCTTTTATTGCAAAGAAAGTAGATGCTGTCGCTATTTTTCGTTCTAATGAACTTTTTGAACTTGATCAAAAAAAGGTTCCATATAATGTTATTGATCCAACAGAATATGGATATACGACAAGTGCAATTAACCTTTTTACATCTTATGAAAAAATGCTTAGTAATCCAGAAGAGGTAGATAAATTTTTGGATGCTACAAAAAAAGGGTGGAAGTATGCACTTTCACATATTTCTGAAACAGCTAATATTATTCATACTAAATATAATCCTAGTAAATCTATAGATGCCCTTGTTTACGAAGGAAAAGTCACTAAAGATTTAATGTTAGAAAACATTTTTGACATTGGTGAAATTAACAATGGCTACATTACATCTATCTACAAACAGTTGCTTAAAACAGGTAAATTAGATAAGCATCAAAAAATAGATACAAAGATGTTGACTTTATATGATTATAAAAGGGATGTACATTTATATCTTACACATAAAGAACGAATGTATTTAGAAGAAAAAAAAGTGATTAAAATATGTGTAGATCCAAAATGGAAACCTTATGAGTGGATAGATGATAAAGGGGAATATCATGGGATGGGATCTGATTATCTTAATGCTTTTACTAAACTTATAGGTGTTAAAACAGTTCTTTACAAAACTGCAAATTGGTCAGAATCTATTGAAGCTATAAAAGCAAAAAAATGTGATGTTTTACCAATGGCAAGTATTACACAAAAGAGGAAAAAGTTTTTAAACTTTACAAAAAGTTATTATGAAACACCATATGTAATTGCAACAACAATTGAGAAAAATTTTATAGAAGATATAGCTAAAGAGTTAGATAAAACATATGCTGTTGTGAGACACTCTGCTGTAATTGATGATTTAAAACTTCATTATAAAAATATAAATATTGTGGAAGTAGATACTGTTTTAGACGGTTTAAAGCTTGTGAAAGAGAGAAAAGTATTTGGTTTTATAAATAACACAACGGCTATATCTTATTTATTGCAAAAAGAAAATTTTATTAATATTAAAATTGCTGGTGTCTTACCTTTTGGATATAAAATAGCTGTTGCAAGTACTAAAAACCAGCCTGAATTAACAAGCATTTTTAATAAGGCAATAAAGCATTTAGACGATGGGGATAAAGAACTTATAAAAAATAGATGGCTATCGATTATGGTAGAAAAAAAAGCTGATTATACATTGGTATATCAAATTTTAGCTTTTTTCGCTGTTCTTTCATTAGCATTTCTTTATAGACAAATAGTTTTGAAACGTCTGAACAATTCTCTTGAAGAAAAAATAGAGATAAAAACACAAGAACTTCTTAAACTCAATAGTAATTTAGAACAAAAGGTTAAGCAAAGAACAAAAGAACTCGCCCACCAAGCATATTATGATACATTAACACAACTTCCAAATAGAGCACTCTTTAATGAAAGACTTGAACATGGTATAGAAAAAGCAAAACGCAGAGGAGAAAATCTAGCTTTATTTTTTATAGATTTAGATAGATTTAAACATATAAATGACTCTTTAGGGCATCAAGTTGGCGATGAAGTTTTATGTACAGTAACGAAAAGATTACAAAGTATTATTCGAAAAGAAGATACATTATCGAGACTTGGAGGGGATGAATTTACTATAATTCTTGAACATTTGCAAGAACCACAAAATGCTGCAAAACTTGCTCAGAAAATATTGCATGTATTAGAGGAACCATTAAAGATGAATGAGCATCAACTATATGTTTCCACAAGCATTGGTATTAGTATTTACCCTCAAGATGATAACGATGCGAACAATTTACTAAAAAATGCAGATGCTGCAATGTATAAAGCAAAAGAGGAGGGTAGAAATACTTTTCAGTTTTACTCTTCTGAAATGACAGCAATCGCTTTTGCAAAAGTGATGCTTCAAGGGAGTCTTCGTCAAGCAATAGATAATGGAGAGTTTACAGTTTATTATCAGCCTCAGATTGATGCTATAAAAGAGGAAGTTATTGGTCTTGAAGCATTGGTAAGATGGGAACATCCAACAGAAGGTATAATCTCCCCTTCACATTTCATAGCAACAGCAGAGGAAACAGGACTAATTGTGGAGATAGATCAGTTTGTAATGACACAGGCAATGAAGGATTTTATACAATGGCAAAACCAAGGTTTAAAACCGGTCAAGATTTCTCTGAATTTAGCTGCAAAACAGCTCGCTAATAATAGATGTATTGAACATCTTCAAGAAAAATTAGAGTTAAACAATTTCAACCCTTTATGGTTAGAACTGGAAGTTACAGAGAGTGACATTATGAGAAAGCCAGAAGAAGCTATTGCAAAATTAAATAAAATACATCATTTAGGTATAAAAATTTCTATTGATGATTTTGGAACAGGCTATTCATCTCTCTCTTATCTTAAAAAACTTCCAATTGATAAGCTTAAAATCGATCAATCTTTTGTTTGTGATATTTATACAAATGAAGATGATAGAGCCATAGTAAAAGCGGTTATAGCACTTGGTAAAAGTTTAGGTTTAGAACTTATTGCAGAAGGGGTTGAAACTCAAGAGCAAAAAATATTTCTCGTTGAAAATGGCTGTGAAAACATTCAAGGGTATTATTATGCTAAACCTATGAATTTTCACGATACTATGGAATATTTAGAGAAAATGAGTAAAAAGTGTGATTAAAAAATAATCATATACTATTAATAATTGTTTGAAATTTATACAGTTTTTTTTGTTAAAAAAGTATTTTCTTGATATATGTCAAGATTTTATCTTTTTCTTTAATATAAAATCTTCTTAACTTTATAATAAGGAGATAAAATGACATTTACAAACTCTGCGGAGTTATTGTCTTTTCACTGGGTGGCATATTCAATTTATTCAGCAATGATTATTTCAGTTATTGCATGGTTTGGATACAACCTAACTAGAAAAGACGCTAAGTCTGTATTTCGTTTACCATTTTATACATACATGGCGTTTTTAGTTGCAGGTGGTGTTGGACACCATATCTTTACATACAATACAATCCCTTGGGTTTCTCAAGATATTACAAGACATGAGATTACACCTGATGCTACTTATAAATTTGAGATAAAAGATCATAAATGGATTGGTTTACCGAAAAAAATTACGGTTCAGTGTGGTCAAACTATTGAGTTTGATGCAAGAAGTCGTGATTTAGTGTATGGTTTTGGGCTTTTTCGTCAAGATGGCTCACTTGTGCTTCAGATGCAGGTAAATCCTGGTACGGATGTAAATGGCATACTTGATCCAAATGACATACTTTGGACATTTAATCATAATGGTGTTTTTGATTTAACATCAACAGAATACTCTGGACCAGATGAATATGATGAAAATGGAAAAGATTTAATGTTAGTAAAAAAACTTGTAGAAGTTGTTGGATGTAAAGAAGGAGGAGGTAAAAAATGAGTTTAATGAAAAATTTAATCCATGGTACAAATTTTGACCATACAAGTTTGAATGCACTACAAAAAGTGACACTTCGTGCTGTTGTTATGAGCTTTTTGTTTTTTGGACTTACTGCCGTTGAAGGTATGATTATGAGACTAGTTGAGACTGGTCCTTCAAGTCCTCTTCCTGAGATGTTTTCAAAACCTGAACACTTTTTCTCTATTATGACTGTACATCCAATTGTAGGTATTTTTGGTTCTACATATCAGTTAGTATTTGCTGCATTTATGTTTTTAGTGCCTTTTTTGACAAAGAAACCTTTATATAGTATCAAACTTGCAAACTTTGTATGGATAATGATTACACTAGGAACAGCACTAGCATGGTTGTCTGCATTCTTTACTCATTATGCACCACTTTATACTCTTTATTGGCCTCTTCCAGCAGATACTACACAGTTTAATGCTGTTGGTGGGATTGTTTTCATTATTGGTGTAGCACTTATTATGGTGGGAACTTTAGGATTTATCTATAATATCTATGCGACTATTTTTGCTCGTGTTGGTGTTCATAAAGATAAAACTACAAAAGAGTTACTTATATCTGGATTTGGTATTGATGGTATGCTTAACTTAGTTAACAAGTTAAGAGGAAAACCACCTTATACTAAAGAGCCAGCATTAGCACTTCCTGTTGTTGCTATTTTCCGTGGTACAGTAGATACATTTCTTGATGCAATTGTAATTTTAAGTGCAGGTGTTCTTGTTCTTGTTTATCTTGTATTTGATGCATCTGGTCATCCACTTAATGTTGCTGCAATAGATGCACTTCTTTATAAGAACTACTTTTGGTGGGGTCTTGACCTTGTCGCTGATGGTCTTGTACTTATCTATGTTGCTGGTTCATGGTATTTACTTGCTACACTTATTACAGGGCAAAAACTTTTTATGGAAAATGTCGCTCGTGCAGCATTGATGCTTGAGCTTCTTGTTTCTTGGATGGTATGGTCTCATCACCTTCTTGCAGATCAAGGTCAGCCTGAGATGATGAAACTTATCTCTGGTGAGATGGTAACGGCGTTTGAGTTACTAACACAAGGTCTTGCACTTTTCATTACACTCGTTACTCTATGGAAAGCACGTCCTCTTAAAATGACTATGGAGTTAAAATACCTTCTTGGTGGTTTAGTTGGTTTTGGTTTAGCTATTCCCGCAGCGATTATTCAAGCAGATATGGGTATGAACCGTGTACTTCATAATACTCAATGGATTATTATGGCTCACGTTCATATTGCTCTTATTGTTGGGCTGTATATGACGCTTTATTCTGCACTGTATGTACTTTGGCCAATTGTAACAAATGGTACTAAAATGTTCTCATCAAAAATGTCAAATATTCACTTCTGGCTCTACCTAATAGGTGGTATTGGAATGGGTGCATTTGGTGGTATGGCAGGTCTTGATGGTATGCTTCGTCGTCACCTTTATGTGAATGGAGAGTTTAACACTCTTATGATTTTAGCAGCCATTAGTGGAACTATGATTTTAGTTGCATGGGCAATTTTCCTTCTGAACATTATTATGTCAGTGGGAATTAAAGGTTTAATTGGTATCTTTTTACCAGCACAAGATCCTACGGCTTCTTATGGTATTGAACCAGAAGAGATTGCAGCAAATCACAAATAATTTCAAGAGGGCTAGCTCCCTCTTTGAAAAAACAATCAGGAAATATATTTGATACATTTACAGAGAGTTGCTTTAGAGATAAAAACAGTTGGTTTGTATGATTTAATCTTGCAAGATGTACTAAGAGTTGCAGATAAAAAAAGAGTTAATGAAGATGAAATCCTAGAAATCATAAAAAATAATCCCCAAATTTTAGAAGATTATAAACAACTGAATGTTGAGTATAACCTTAGTAATATTCATTTAAGAGATATAGATAGTTCTCAAATAGCACAAGAGTACCAAAAAGATGTTCTTGAGATTAATAAGAATCTTGAAAAACTTCGTGAAATAGAAAAATATACCCTAGATTTTGAGCAAAGTTCCACTCTTGTTATTATATTTTCTTTGGAATTTTTCATACTTTTTTCTGTGCAGTACTTCATAGTGCTTTTAGATTTAAAAGAGTGGCAATGGTGGATTTATGGCGTTTTTGCATCATCAGTTCTCTTTGCTTGGCTTTATGCACAAAAAGAGAAAAAGCTTTATGCTAAAAACAGTGCTATTTATGAAGAACTTTATGAGAAAACTTTACAAAAAATAGAAAGACTTGAAGAACTTGGTGCTCTTAAAAAAGCAGACTTGATTATACAAGAGTGTGAAGAACATGTCTAAAGAGGTAGAGATAAAATTTAGATGGACGAAAGAGCTTGCCATAGAAGCAAGTAAAAAGTACTATGATTACGATATGCGTCACTCAAATAAACGCTATGTTGGTTGGTTCTTTGTCGCTTTAATTCAGTTTGCAATTGTAGGTGCATTTAAACATGATGTATATGGTTTACTCTACCTTGCAACTTTTTTAGTTGCTTATTGGTACTATGGTCGATGGTATCTTAGAAAAAAAATGTTAGAAAAATTTTATGATAAGCAAAATATCGATGCAACACAAGCACATTTTACACTTAAAGAAGATGGTTTGCATAGTGGAGACAATCTAATAAGCTGGAATCAAATAGACCGTGTTATAAAATTTGAAGAGGGTGCTTTATTGCAAATAAAAGGAAATACTCTTTTTTTTAAACGCGATGCTTTTGAATCTTTTGAAGATTTACAAACTTTTTATGAGATGATGAAAAATGAGGGGAAACTTTAGTGGAGTACCTATATATAGCGATAATAATTATTTTTTTAGTAGGCATTGTCATTGTTGCGAAGACGATGGATGGCGAGGATATGGAGAGTTAAAACCTCTTTATATGATTAAAGATTATACACTTTTGAGTATAAAAAAGGTCAATTTTCTATATAATGAGGGAATTATTTCATTTTAGGAAAAAGACTATGCAAACGCCACTAGAGAGTTTTATAGACCACAAAGCCGATACAGGGATGCAGTGTGGTTCTTACTCCATAGATATACCAAAACTTAAAGAGGGTGAACAGTATCGTTTTCATTTTGATGCTGTTGCCTGTGTTGGGTGTCGTTGTTGTGAAGTGGCTTGTAATGAGCAAAATAACAATCCAGCAGATATAAAGTGGCGTAGAGTTGGAGAGATGGAGGGTGGTGATTTTCCTGCATTTACTCAAATGCTAAACTCCATGAGTTGTAACCACTGTATAGATCCTGAGTGTATGAAAGGGTGTCCTACAAACTCTTACATTAAGATAGAAGAGACGGGAATTGTTGTACATGATGATGATGTCTGTATAGGGTGTCAGTACTGTACTTGGAACTGTCCATATGGCGTTCCTGTTTTTCATGAAGAGCGTAACATTGTTACAAAATGTCATATGTGTCATGAACGACTTGATGAAGGACAATCTCCAGCCTGTGTGCAAGCATGTCCAGCAGGTGCAATTGAGATAGAAGCTGTTAATGTAGAAGAGTGGTTGAATCGTGACATAGATGAGCAAGCAAATATGCCTTTTCTTCCAGATGCTCGTATAACAAACTCTACAACTCGCTATACACTTCCAGATAATCTCCCTGAAAATATGAAAGAGATGGACGAGCATATACTTAAACCTGCACATAAAGAGTTGCCACTTGTCTTTATGACGGTTTTAACACAAATCTCTTTAGGTGGCTTTTTAGCACTCTTTTTAGGAGATGTTATGAGCCTTTTTGGTTTTGCATCAACAAACTGGATGATGGCTCTTTTAGTTGTTCTTCCAGCAGCACTAGGCTTACCACTTTCGGCACTCCATCTTGGTCGTCCATTTTTAGCGATGACAGCTATGAAAAATATAAAAACATCATGGCTTTCTCGTGAAGCTGCTGCGCTTGGTCTTTTTACAGGACTGATGAGTGGTGTTGTTGCTATATACTTTTTTAATGTAAATACCCTCGTTCGCTTAGGTGTTGAAGCATTAACTCTAGGAGTTGGAATCTTTGGAATTTATGCACAGGCGATGATTTACCGCATACGAGCTCGTCCATCATGGAACAGACCTACTACAAACTTGAAGTTTTTTGGTGTGGCATATGTTGGTGTTTTTCTATTGGCATTTTTAAGTTCACTCTTGAGCCTGAGTGATGTAGTTGTTCCTCTCATCGCATTTGGTATGCTTGGGGCACTAGCACAACTCTTTTTTACATATGAAGATATTCGCTCACTTGATACCATAAAAGAAAATGAGTACCAACTTCAACGTACAAAACGTTTACTTAATGAAAATTTTGAAAATATTAAAAAACTCCGTTATGTAACTCTGATAGTTGCAGGTGTTGTGTTTCCACTTTTAGCATTAGTTTTTGCAGGGAGTGGTTCATTTGGATACACTTCATTTGTTTTAGGGCTTGCTCTTGTTGTGAGTTTTGCATCTGAAATTAGTGATAGGTTTTTATTTTATACAACTGTTGTTCCCCTTGGTATGGCAGGTGGTTTCTTTGTTGGAAAACAGAGACACTAAGAAAAGGAGATTTTATGGCAATTATAGAAGTAGATGAAGATAATTTTGAGCAGGAACTCTCTTCTGCATTTGAAAGAGAAGATAGTGTGGTTTTAAAGTTTGGTTCTGCATACTGTGATGCCTGTATGGCATTAGGTTTTGAACTTGAAGAGCTTGATGAAAAACTTGAGAACTTTACTGTTTTAGAGATTGACTGTTCTGTTTCAGATGGCTTGGCACAAGCATATGACATAGTAGAAGTACCTACTATGAAAATTTATAAAGATAAAGATACTTTAATTTTTGATGCAGTAGGTATTACTCTTGCAGAAGATATAAAAGAGATTATAAAATAATAAGCTCTAAACCTTCAAAAATTTAATTATCTCTGCATGATTTCCTCTAAAGATTATGGGTATTTTTGTCTGTTTAAGTTGATAGTCATACATAGGGTCGTAATACTCAACTAAGAGTTTTTCTATAAGCTCTTTGTAGCCTTGTGTGTTGTTAGAATTGAGATGCTCTTCATAGGCATGGCTAAAAATCTCTTTGAGCTCTGCATAAAGTTTCCCACCCAGTCTTTTTTTCATTTTGTCTAAACTACCATTAATTGTATCGCTCCAGACATTCATAGCTTTATCTTCATACTTTAGGGTGTAATCTTCTAAAGAGTTTACAATATAATCTTCAAAAATAATCTCAACTCTTTTTTTCATTGGCGTTTGAAGAATGACAAGTTGCCCTCTCATTAAGTTTTCATATAGAGGTTTAGGGATGAAAGATTTTCCAATATTGTGACTCTCATGCTCTATGATGAGGTTTGCATACTGCATCTGTTCAAACTGTATGAGTCTATAGGCAAGGTTATTTTCAAAGTTTATCTGTGTTGGCTGTTTTTTTGCAAAACCACCAAATGTTGAGCCTCTATGGTTTGCAAGTTTTTCAAGGTCGATGGTGTTGTCAAACTCATCTAAGAGGAGGGTTTTCCCCGAACCAGTTCGCCCACCAATAATAATAACTTTTGACTCTTGTGTGATGCGAAGTGACTCCTCCATCAAAAAGGAGCGAAAGGCTTTATAGCCACCTTTGAGCCTAGTGATGTTTATGCCAGACTCCTCTAACCAAGCTTGACTTATTCCAGAGCGTTGCCCTCCACGAAAACAGTATAAAAAAGCATTGGGATTTTTGGCTAAATATGCTTGCCATTTTTTGACTCGTAGCTGTTTTCCCTCTTGCTTTATGAGCTCTTCTGCGAGTGCAACTGCTGAAGAATTTCCTTGTTCTTTGTATCTTGTTCCAATAAGTTCGCGCTCTTTATCTTCTAAAATAGCAATATTTGTGGCGTTTAAAAAAGCACCTTTGTCAAACTCTATGGGTGCACGTACATCTAAGAGTGGCGTTTCATTGAGAACGATAGAGCGAAAATCATCACTAAGCTTAGAGGACAAACTAGATAACCTCTATGAGAAACTCTTGGTGTTTATGTGTCTCTCCAATAGGTTCTAAATCAAGTCCAATACTAGAAGTAATGGCTAAAAACTCTTTAATTGTATCTTTTCTCACAACACAAAGGAGACCACCAGATGTTTGTGCATCACAAAGTATGTCTTGTTGCTCCTCTGTCATAGGAGCGATTTTCTCGCCATAAGATTCAAAGTTACGACGTGTTCCACCTGGGACACAACCCATCGCTAGATATTTTTTTACATTTGCAAGTGTAGGCACTTTTTCATACTCTATAGTTGCACTTATATTACTTCCTTCACATATTTCACTCAGGTGTCCAAGTAGACCAAAACCAGTTACAT
>Ga0256828_1001236_pt1 | contig 16117 bp, 18 predicted proteins | sample CV88metaG_FD_185993 | JGI IMG/M metagenome (GOLD analysis project Ga0256828, IMG submission 185993) | Hydrothermal vent microbial communities from East Pacific Rise, Pacific Ocean - CV88 | ecosystem: Environmental > Aquatic > Marine > Hydrothermal vents | place: Pacific Ocean: East Pacific Rise...
GTTTGAGAAAATCTACAATATCAATTGTTCTTTTACCTGCCGTTGTTTTTGGACATTTCTCAACTCCCATTCTTTTAGTTCTTGAAATGTTGATTTCTGATTTAAAAAAATCAATATCACTCCATTTCAAAGCTATCATCTCGCCACTTCTCATGCCAGTCATAAAAGCGAATGCAAAAAAATTACGATATTGTCCTTCTGAATTTTCTAAAATAAGTGCAATTTCGTTCATACTAAAAGGATAAATTTCAGAATCATTAAGAGGTATCGTTTTTGTAGCAGATACTGGATTTTTAGTAATCAAATCATTATCAAGTGCATCACTCAAGATTCCATTTAAAACGGCTCTAATATTTTTAATTCGTCTTGGACTAACAACACCTACTAACCCACTTTGTAAAAGCTTTATATCTGCAGGTTTAATAGTATCAATTTTTCTATGTCCTAAAATTGGTGATATTCGTTTATCATAAGCAACTTGATAACCATATTGGGTACTAGCAGTTCTAGTCCCCTTATTCATCTCAAATGATATTTTCATATACTCATCTAATGTTGGTACTTGTTTTTCAATGAACTCGCCCTTTTCTTTTTGTAAAAGAATATTGGCTCTTATCAACTCAGCTTTTTTCCAATTTTCTTTGGAATTTATAAGTTTTAGAGATTTTCGGACTAACTTACCACTATTGTTGTGAGATTTAATCCAAATCCACTCTTTAACTTCGCCTTTTGAATTTTTAACTTTTTTTATATACAGTTTCATAATATATTGTTCCTTTATTTTTTAATAATTGAACCCTATATATACGAAGTTTTCACTTCATCATTATAGGGTAAAGCATGCTAAATAGCCCTTAAGTTTATGCCCTAAATGCTTCTACTAAATCACTATAATTTTCATCTGTTTCCTCTATCTGTTTTTTAGAGTAGGCAATATTATTAGCAGATTTAACACCCATAACCCAATTATCAACTTCTGTTTTATCAAAGAGTAACATTCCTCCTTTTTTGAAATAATGAACACCTTGAGTAAATTCTCCTTTTTTGATTTTAGTTTGAATAGTCTCAAATTTATAGCCTGAATATTCAGCCAACTCTCTTGTGTTTAACCATCGTTTTTCAACCGTACCTTTTTCTAATTTCTCATTTACAGAAGTTAAAAGTGTTAGGATTTTTGGAATGTCATTAAGTGATTCAAAATTGATGTTCATTTAGCTGTCCTTTGTTTAGATTTAGAATTATTTCACTTATTGAATGTTTTAATTTGGGATGATTTTTTGTGTAGATAAGGGGTAATGACTCTAGATATGGCTAAATAAGGTATTTAGAGGGTTTGTATTCTATGGGTTTCACGGTTTATTTTTATTTTTTAATTGAAGGGAAAATGTCTTAACTCTTGTGAGTTAAGCACATTTTTGAGAGGGTTTTGAGGTAATGAGGTTGTTTGCAGATTTGTTGTAGTTGTTTTGATAGAGGGTTAATTCTTCTACTTCTTTAACTTTTTTCCCTTTTTTACTGCCGGTGTTATCTTTTCTAATAAAAGGTTTTGATTTTAAATCAAACTCATCTATATAAAAATGAAGTAAAGGGTGTATATTATTATTGTAGATAAAGTCAATATCTTTTAAAGATTCGAGGACTCCTCTGTGGTTAAAGATTTTTTGAGAATAGTTAATGCCACATCCTATAAGTTCTGAATCTTTTATGTTTAAAATCTCTTCTCTGGTGTACTTTTGTTTATTTTCTTCGAGATAAACGGGGTCAATATTCCAAAGAGTGTTTGGCTCTTTTTTAAAGTGTTTATAGAGAGTCAGATAATCAGAGTTAAAAAATTTCATCTCAAACTTTTTATAGAGGTTGTGGTATGTATTTATTCTTTTAATTGTTTTATAAAAAAAATCCTCCACATCCCCAGCTTCATAGATAAGAGTTCCAAAACTAATGGAGCCATCTTTTGTGAAATTGACTACCCCTGAATAGTTAAAAGCTGAGAGCATTATCATTAGTGTACTTGTTTCAACACCAAATTTCTCCTCTTTTTGTAAGGAGTAGAATCTTTTTTTCATGATTCTCTTTATCTCCAGTAGTTTATGAGTAGAGATGTAAAGTTTTTTGTGAGGAATCAGAATTTCAGTTCTTATAAACTCTAAATAATAGTCTATCATCTTTTGAGGAGAGTTCCTTATATTTTCGTGCATTCGACATATGCAAGGGTTAATCTCATTTACGATAATTTTTTGAACACCATGCTTGTGCAAAGATTCACTAAGTGCTCGAAAAGAACCACCCATTCCGTAAAAACCATCGATATAGGTATCATAATGGTTATGTTTGGTAAGGTAGTTATTAAAAATATCATTTAAGTCCTCCTCCATTTTTTTCTTTCCACCAGGGTAAGGGAGTAGCGCTTGGATATTATGTTTAAAAGTATAAATTAAAGAGAGATATTCAACTTGAAAAAGGGTTGCATTGTGGCTTACTTCATAGAGTAATTTGTCAATATCAACTGTTTTCATTATTTTGTCTCCTTTAGAAGATATTTTATTAATTCAATCTCGTCTGTGAAGTCAATATGAAGTTTAGATTTTATATCCTCAATGCCTTCAAAGTCATTTTCTTTGATATCAAAATTAAACCTTGTTTTAATCTCATATTGAAACACTTTTTTAATATCTCCAACAATCTTGGAAGTAGAGTCTTTAGAAGAATTTAATTCGCCTAATAAATTCTCTTTATCCTCTTTTGAGTGTTTCAAATCTTCATCGATATCTACAGCACGGTTTTTACTATTTTTCATCTTATCATAGTTATAGATGATTGAAGCAAGTTTGCTATGTTCAAGATTTTCAACTTCAAGAATCTCTTTAACACATCGATTTAAGTCTTTCTCTTGGAGTTCTGATAAAACTTTAAAAGTTTTTAGAGGAAGCTTTTTAACACGGTCCATATCTTGAAAAATCTTCTTCAATTCACTTGGAAGTGTTGCAAAAGTTTTTCCAGCTCGTACTTTGATTTGAATATTTCTTTGGACACAATCTTGAAGTTTAGCCATATACTCCGTGTATGGCTCATCGTATTTTTCAAATACACTGTTTTGATGGTGATATATTTGAATAATATCTAAATGAGACATATTGCGATGAGTGATTAAAAAGTCAATTTTTAACTTCTCGATTTCAAGAGGAGTCATTGTATCTTCAACAATGATTGCAGGGACTTTGTCAATTAGTAAATCCTTTGCAACTTGAATTCTTCTATTTCCTGAGATTACGACTCTATCTTTTGTTATAAAGATAGGTTCTAAAATGCCACGGTCTTCAATAGAGAGAGTAAGATTTTCATAAGAGATTTCATCCCCTGTCACATCGATAATATTGCAATATTTGAGTGTTGATACACTAACTGAAATGATTTTTTGAGTTTGTTTAGCAGTATTTGCCATGTAAATCCTTTGATTTGCTTATCACATTGACTATCTCCATAATCAATGGTAGGGTTATACATAGGGTTTAGTGTCGGTTAGTTCGACAAACGGAATAAAAGAAACTTATAAAAAATAAAGAGAACACTCCCTTTGTATTTTTATAAATCCATTACACCGTTTTTAATTGATATATAAATATCAATTCAGTAGGTATCTTTTGACAATGATAAGTTAAGGAACTAAAACACACTTGCCGTGTTGTTTTGATACTCGAATATTGACATAGCTAAATTTGAAATATTAGGGATGTTTTTTAGAAAGAAATAAATTTACTATTGAAGAAATATGCCTAAAAGTAGTATGCAGTAGAGGCTTTAAGTAGTGTTTTTAATAAAATTAAAAGAGGGTTCAACGGTTTGAAACAGAGTTTTTTTGATACTATAGTTATTGTTTTTTGTGTTTAAAATTTCCATTTTTGAGAGTTTTTAGGTAGTTTTGCAAAAATTGCTGTGTATTAAGTGTCATATCATCCATACAATTTTGTATTAGTTTTTCAGATTCTTCTTTGATAATTTCTCTATAATCATCAATATATGAATCTATCATCTGAGCTTCTGAATAGTTGGATGAATTTGAATACATTGTATTTTTATGAATATCCATGTTTTGCATTACATATTCTTGCATTTCTGAGTCTGAATATGCTGTAAAATCAAATCCATACTCATCATACATTTTTGCGATAACTTTTTCTAAGCAATAACAATTAAGCTCTTGTTCATATAAAATTTCTAAATAATCTTTATCTATAAAATTTGTTGATAGAGCTGTGATTTTGTTATATTTCATACTACTGTATAAAGTTTCATAAAGATATTCATATGTTACATAATTCATATCAAAGTCAAAATCATAGAGGTTGATATATTTTACCTCCATTAACACCTCATTATAAAACTCTTCTGCCTTTGGTAGGATAGGTTTATTTTCTAACATCTCTAATAATTCAATTTTCTCTTTGGAGGTAAAAAAATTAACATCTCGCTTTAAATCTTCTTTTTCTGACTTGTTCTTTGTTTTTTTAAATTTAGGATAATAGAAAAAATCTTTAAAATCTTCTTCTGCATCATTATCCTTGAGAATTTTGTTAATATTTTTTTTGATGAAACCTACAACATAATCATAAACATCAAAGCTTTTATCCGTTTTCGATGGATTCATATATATATGACTGGGAAGACTTGTCATTTTTTTAATTGATTGAATATTATTTTTAGTTAAAAAATTTATATTAAGAGAGTCAAATGAATTAAATATTCTATTCAGAGTTAGAACTTGGGTGATTTTCTGTAATATTTCATCTTTATCTTCAATAAAATCATCATAATCAATGCCATTAAAAGAGTGTAAAATTAAGTCTCTATTTGAATCTGCAACCCTACGACTTAGAACTCTATCAAATAAGTCATCTAAAAGATTTACATTCATCATATCTTCATGTCTATCTCGATTATATATAACCAATAACGGAAAATGATGCAAGAGATATTCTAGAGTATACTCATCTGTATTTGAAAATATCAACTCTATTCTGTCTGACATAAAATAAAGAAGGATATATTCATATCTCTCTTTTGTAGATGCAATTCGTTCTATTCTTTTAAAAACTTTATCATGTATAATCATAAGAGGATTATATCTTTTCAAAGTAAAGAGCAATTTATTTGTGTTAAAAAGGTTTTAAATCTGCACCCTTGATGGATGGTGTTTTTCCTCTATTGATTTTTTTAGAAGAATTTAATTCGTTATCTTGAAGTAGATTTTTTTCTAAAAAAGAATCAAGTATTGCATTTAAAACCATCTCGCCGATTTTTATTAAATCTTTAAGGATTGACAGATAGGCTTTTAAAGGATTTAAAACTTCAAGCATCGCCTTATACATCCCAAATTTTGCACTCTTTTGTAAAAAATTGGCGATGTCTCCTTTCTCCTTTTTATCGTATGGATTAATAAATTTATACCCATCATTGTCTTTATAGATGAGTAATTTCTTTTTGGTGTCGTTATCTTCAATAACATCATGTGTATCTTCTCTTTGAATAAATTTAAAATTAAACTCTCTTGTGGCAATCTCTGCGAGGTTGATTTGTTGCAGATTATGCAGAAGTTGGAAATCTTCAGCTCTGTTCTCAAGAGAGGACTCTTTTTTTAAGTCTTTAAAGTGTGGTGATGGTGGTTGTGTTTTTTGTATTGGTGGTGGTTGATGTTCATTTTTTGCAGACTCTACTCTGTCAACTGCAAGAGGTTTCATTCTCCCTAGTCGTTTGTCAATTCTTGCTTTCTCTACTAATTGCATCTTATCAAGTTTAGCTCTTAGTGTGTTTAAGTCTTCTTGTTTTTTCAGTTGTCGCTGTTTCTCTAGTGGTGTGGTGTTGAAATCATATTGGATATACTCTTTTTCTCCCTTGTCATTTGTTAGATATTTTGATTTACCATCATTAAACAGAGGGCTAAATACTCTTTGGCTTTTGTTGTTGTCGGTGTGGTTGATGGTTATATAGAAATCATCTTTTTTATAATCATAGCCCACTTTTTTAACATTGATTTTTAAATCCTCTTGTATATACTTCATCAACTCCTTGTGCGAATTAAATTCTCCTCTATTATCATAAAGGTTGTCAAGGAGCATATTTTCAAATGATAATTTCTCTTTTTTATTCTTAATAGCTGTTGGGTTGTACTTCCAATTTTTAGTGGGATTAGACTTACTAGGGATGGATGGTGGTGTTTCATTGTGTTTTAGGTTGAGATAGTCTCTCATCACTTCAAACCGCTTCATATCTCTCTTATGGTAGTATAAATCGAGTTTTGTGTTAGTTAATAAATTTTTCTTGGGTACTTGTATGTGGATGTGGCTATTGTCTGTGTCTTGGTGTAAAACTGCAAAAATATTCACTTCATCTTTTGAATATGAGTGCAGAAGTTCCTTTTTAAAATCTTGATAAATGGCTCTCATCTCCTCATCACTTTTTTTACCATTCACACTTACAATAAAATGAAAATGTTTGTCATCAGCTTTTACAGATTTAGAGATAGAATCTGTTAATTTGGCATTACCATCTAATACTACAATTTTACTTCTGTCTCTGCTGTTGTTATTTCCATAAAGCAGATAGTTTGAGAGATTCCCACCACCTGAATTTACAGTAATAATCATAACTTCTCTTGCAAGATTTGTTCTATTAGGTAAAGATAGAAAAATATTTTACTTGTGTTCTCATTGTAGTTATTGTTTTGTATATCCTCTGCAATGGACTCAAGTAATACGATAATAAAATTATAAAAATAGTAAGGTTGACTCTTTTTATTTAAAACCTCCTCTTGAAGATATCTATTAAGTCTCATATTAGCACCATCAGCACTTTTCTTGAGTTTAGAATATTCCTTTTCATTAAATTTTAATCGTACATATTTCATCTTATAAACCTAAATCGCTCTGTTTTTGTTTTTGTAGTTTTAGAGTCAGTGTCTTATTGATTTGCATTATCTCTTGGACTTTTTGTAAAAGTGCATTATGTTCATTTTTCATCAGTTCTAACTTTTGAACTAACTCATCTTTATCATCTAATACTTTTAACACTTGTGAATTTTCTTGTTCGGTTAGAGATTCATCTTGAGTCACTTCCTCTGAAATATTTTTAATTTTTTGTCGCATATTTAAACTGATATTTAAGTCACTTGGTTTGGCTTCACATAAAAATAGATAGATTAATTCTGTTGTATTTTTGCACCCATATTTTTCTAAATATTCGGCTAGTAATTCATCTGTTAAATCTGTTTCAATATCTTTGGCTATTTTTCTAATTGTAAAATCTGCTACATTTTTTATATCCATATAATTTGGTATTTCCATAATTATCATCCTTTTTTTAAATTAATTTCGTGTTTTAACGAAATCAAGGCGACTTTTAGAGTATAAATTATCTAAATAATTTGTGCTCTAAATGTCTAACCTTGCCTTCTCTTTGGTCTTCCCTTTTATTATAGGATGTAATGTAATGAAATCTCTCTGTCTTTAAAAGTTATAGACTTTTTTCTAAAATATTCTCAAAGTAATATTCGATTTGGTATCCATGTTTTTCCATCAGTTCTTTGTTCCCTCTCGCTTGAAAAATCTTCTCTATGATGACATCATCCTCTGTGATTTGTTTTGAGTATCGTAACCATTTTGCAAAGGCTAAATCTGTGGTGGACTTGTCTTGGTTATATTTATTTAATAGCTCTTTGTATTTTTTGTTTGGGATTTTTTTAACTCCTCTGTATTTATCAAATTTACTCTCATTTGATGAAATAGTCGATAGTTTGGTTTGTGTCGTTTTTTGACGGGTTTTTGTATCTGATTGGGATGTCTTTTTTGGTTCTTTTTCTTGGAGGGTGTAATTTTTTGCGAGTTCTGCGAACTCTTGAAAATTGTAATAATGTTCATATTTCTCTATGGTGACTCTGAAGTTTTTGTTTTGAGGCTTTTTATTCATGTAATCTGCTAATCTAAATATTCTTGCTGTGTCAAATGTCTTATCTACATCAAAGTGATAACATAAGCCCTTGAGCAGTTTTTTAAATTCATCTCTTTCTTCTTTTGATTTTATAGTTTTTGGTTCTGTGAATTTATAGATGAATTGGAATTTATCTTTTGAAGATTCTATAATATAGGTTGGATGCCCTAGCAGGTTTATGATGTCGGTTTTTTTCTGCTCAATTTCTCCTTTGTCGATGTCGAAATAAAATGATTTTATTTTCTCTACAAACTCCTCTTTACGGCTAGGGTAAAATGAGGTTTGTGTTTTATAGCTGTTTAGAGAAAAATATATATCCACATCCTTATCTCTATTCATATAAAAAAATCGCCATAGATGTGAGGATAGGTTCTTCATTTTTATATTTAGCATGGTGTGGTTGTGTTTGATTTTTCCATCACTTAAAGGGTGCTTCTGGGCGATTATAAAGTTTTCATCTTCGTTAAAATAATCTCTTAAAAACTCAATATTATTCATTAAACAACCTCTTTAGAGTTTATTATTTTCTCATTTTTTATTATTTGTGAGTAGTTATATTTTATATAGAATATATTTTTTAAATTAAGTGTTAGTTTTAAATACGGAGCTGTTTTGATGCCTTGTGGTGGCATCATTTTTATACCTATTAAAAGTATCATTTTAGAGCCTTGAGAATTTTTGCGAAAAAAGGTGTCATCTCTACGATGTTTTGTTGGTTTCGCATAGGGTTATAAAATTGTTTTTGTTTAAAGAGGTACTCTTTTATAATATTATTCTCTGCTCGGTTGGTGCCTGAGTGTAATTTTATAAATCCTTTTGTATCTAAATCTTTTAATGCTCTGATGGCTGTGGCTTTTTTGATGGTGGTTTCATCTTCTAATAATTTATAAGGGATATATACATATAAATGTTCATAATTAAAATGCACCCTTGAGAGTAAATACACCAACAATATTTTAGAAGTTGGTGTGATGTCTGATTTTAAAATCAGCTCAAGGGTTGGATGCTCTATTATAAGATAGAACTCCTCCTTGTTTTCAATATTATCAGCTTTATATTTTTTGATTTTTTGGCACATCTCTTGGTGCTGTTTTGAGAGTTTATGAGCCATTTTCTAGCTCCCACTCAATCTTTTTTATTCTATCAATTATGCTCATCAATGTGCAAAAAGTATCATAATTATAAAAATTATTTTGTTTTGTCATATATTTATCTAATTTCTTTTTCCAAAATTCTAAATCATGGAGGAGTCCGTTTTTATCAGTCATTTAAGACTCACTCTTTTCTTGATTTTCTCTATCCATGCAATATTGTATGGTTATCTCTTTTATTAAACTATCAGGCTTATTTTTAATTATTTCTCTAATACTTGAGGTTGGAGTATTTTTAAATAAGCTGTGAACTATTTGCTCCATTTCTTTTATTTCATCTTTCATTTTTTAACCTTTTTTTGTAGGGTTTTATATCCTACACATCACTATACTACCGCTATAAGGAGTTAAATTCAAATAAAAGAGAGGTTACTTGAAAGAATTTCAATATTCTTTTTAAGCCTATTTTTAGGGATGTTATTTGACTTTATTGTAAAAAGTGGGCTATGATTTTCTATCTTACGAATTTAGTTCGTTTTATAGATAGACGAAATAATTTCGCCTACTGTGTCACTCTTGGTGATGGTTTCGTTTGGACTGTTTGACATCCATATTTGGCTTTTATGTCATCCATGCTTTTTTGTTTTGGGTTCCTGTTTTTCATCTCTCCGTAGTACCACATCTTCTTTTTTGAAGCCCATTTAAAATTTAACTCTTTGAGTGTCTCTTTTATAGCTTTTGTGTTGCCTGAGAGCCAAATCCAACTTCCCACCACCTCTATAACTATATTTTCATAGTGTAGAATTGTAGAGATGACTTTTTCCAACTCTAAATCAAATTCACTATCATTTAAAAAATTGAGTCCATTTTCTAAAATGTTGTTATATACCTCATTAAGTAGTTTAAACATCTCATTATCTCCACCAACATCAGGATGGAGTTTTTTTGCCAACTCCTTATAAACTTTTTTTGCCTCATTTAAACCCTCTACCGATTTGAATTCTTCTTCTATTTGTACTTGTGTCATCTTCTATCCTTTATTTGAGAAACGATTTTAATTCGTTGATTTGACTTTCTCTTGTTGAATTTTTGGTTGAGTTTTTTTCTTATCCTATTCTTTCAATAAGACAGAATTTTATCTCTCAAAAATCTCTTTCTCCCGTCATCATTTCGTATATTGTTTTTATAAATGCAAGAGTTTTTACAAAGACTTAGGAAGATATAAAAGCATTTTTATCGACTCCTCATTCTTCTCTCGAAGAGACTTGTGTAAAATAAAATGTAATGTTAAAAATGTATAGAAGTGATGATGGGTTAAGGGATTATTTGAGTTGAAAATTTAGTTTTATTGAAGTTGGGAATAGGATAGTTAATAAAGGTGGTTTTTAAACCACATCCTTTTGCTCTTTGCTCTGCCTACTCCCAATAGTAATGTAATCAAATCTCAAAGAGATTTATTTTAAATGGATAGTGGGATGAAAGTTGATAAGGTAGTTTAAGTCTTTATAAAATTTATTTTATTATATGTATTTATTGCCATATGAATTTTATTGCGATACAATTCCAATGAATTTCGAAAACAAGGATTTATATGACAACACAGTATAAAAAATCAGTCTCTTTTCCTAAAATATTTAACAGTAATAATAAAACACAAACAATCAAATTAGTATTTAATCAAGCAGAATTTGAGCTATTTAAAATAATAAAAGATTTATCTTCTGAGGAGATAAGAAAAGTTTTAAATACATCATCATATGATTCTATTAAGCAAGAAGCAATGAAAGAGAATAGAACGATCAATAACTATTGTATTACCTTATTGAAAAAACATTTTAATTCAAAAATTCTTTTAAATACAAACTCTAAGACAGGTACTTTTTCAAACAATAAAACTGAAAAAATTTTTGGTTGGTATCCTTATTTAGAAGGCTACTCTTATGATTTTATTGAGGATATTATAAGTCAGATACATCCTAAACCTCAAAAAATATATGAACCATTCGCAGGTTCTGGAACAACAGTCATTGTTGCAGCTTTAAAGGGGATTGAAGTTGGATATTCTGAAATTAACCCATTGATGCAATTTATTTGTCAAACTAAAATTGAATCTATTAAAAATGCAAAAATAATAATAAATGACTTTAGTAAGATTAATTCTTTTCTAAAAAGACTTAAACTAAAAGAGTGTAAGCAAATAAATCTATCAGAAAAACACAACTATATGATACAGAAAGACTATTTTAATCAAGATATACTGATACAGTTTGTTTATTTATTAACAAAAATTAAAAATTCAAAACTTTCATTAGAAATAAAAAATATTATGAAAGTAGCTATTGCATCAATAACTGTTAAAGAATCAAATATGATTCGTAGAGCTGATCTTAGAAAGAAAAAAAATAATGAATTTAAAGAAGTAGAAAATGATGTTATAAGTCTATTTATCAATACTATTTTAAAATTTATAAATGATTTAGAAAGCTTTCAACATATATCACTAGCAGATACAAAATTAATTTCAAATAATGCAAAAAAAATATCATCTCAGAACTATAATAATTATGATGCTATTATCACATCCCCACCATATATAAATGGAACTAATTATTTTAGAAATACAAAATTAGAGTTATTACTTTTAGATTTTATCGATAAAGAAGAAGATTTAGCATTTTATAGGGATGAGTCTATTACAGCTGGTATAAATAATGTGTCTAGTAGAATTCCACAACCTGAAACCTTAAACTACTTATCAAAAATTAGTGATGAACTTGAAAATGATAACTATGATTCAAGAATACCAAAGCTAATTAAATCATATTTTAGTGATATGAAAATTGTATTTTCTAATTCTTTTAATTTATTAAAAAATAATTCTGATTGCTTTATAGATATTGGTGACTCTAAATTTAAAAATACCCATATTCCTGCAGATAAAATTTATGAAGAAATTGCAAAAGAAATAGGTTTTATTCTAGTTGATAAAATTGTTTTAAGAAGTAGATTTTCAAAAGATGGTACACCCTTAAAACAATACTTATTGCATTTTAAAAAAATATCTCAAAAAAAAGTACAAATTATAACTTCGGCAGAATTAGTTAAAAAAAATTGGGAAAAATTTCGAGATAACTTACCATATAAACAACCTCCTTATTCTAAACGAAACTGGGGAAATTCTTTACATTCTCTTTGTTCTTATCAAGGTAAATTAAAGCCGTCATTGGCACATTTTTTAATTTCTGAATTTACCAGTGAAGATATGACTGTATTAGATACATTTTCAGGAGTTGGTACCATTCCTTTTGAAGGTGCACTTCAAGGTCGAAAAGTTATTGGTAATGATTTAAGTAAAGTAGCATATGCAAATACACTTGCTAAAATTGGTCAAGTATCTCCAAGCCAAGTTTATAAGATAGTGGATACTTTACAAAGTTATATTAAAAATAATTTACCAACTGACACAGTAGTTAATTCTATAGATGTAAACTTTAATAAAAAGATTCAAGATTACTATCATTCAGACACATTCAAACAAATTATAGCGGCAAGGAACTTTTTTCTTGAAAATGATATAAAAGATGCTAATTATGCATTAGTTTTTTCAAGTTTATTACATATTTTACATGGGAATAGACCATATGCTCTGTCAAGAACATCTCATCCAATTACACCATTTGCACCTAAAGGTGATTTTATAAATAAAGATTTAATCATCAAGTTAAAAGAAAAAATTAGCAGGTCTTTAATATTAGAAGAAAAAAAACATGTAAATACATCAGAAATGATTTTAGGAGATGTATTCGACTTAGATAAAAAACTCCCTGCTGAAAGTATTGACTCTATAATTACATCGCCACCTTTTTTTGATTCAACAAAATTCTATTTAGCAAACTGGATTAGATTATGGTTTGCCGGATGGGATAAGAAAGATTTTAATTTAGAAAAAGAAAAATATTTAGAAACAAAGCAAATTAAAAATATTGATATTTACGATGACTATTTCAAAATTTGCCATTTCCTACTTAAAAAACATGGCACAATAATAATGCATTTAGGAGTTTCGAAAAAAGCTAATATGGGAGAGATGATACTGCCATATGCTAAAAAATATTTTAACATCATCGGAATGTTTATTGAAAATGTTGATGGCAATGAAAAATTTGGTATAAAAGACCAAGGTTCGGTAAAGGGTCATCAATTCATATTTTTAGAGAAGGTTTAAATACCTTCTCCTATGTTAGTTGGTATATCCCAACATATTTTTATTATCTTCAGATAATTTGTCTACAAAATTAAAACCATCAATTATTTTCTTAATTTCTTGCACTCTCTTTGATAAATTGGATTGTTCTCTTACTGTCAAATATTTTGCTACACCAGAATTTACATCAATATTTGTATTTGTTTGAGGAATTTTAGATGTAAGTAATTCTAAGTTTGCTCCCGTTATTTTAGATAATTTAACAAGTTTATCATTAGACTTAAAAAATTTATTAGGCCAATTATGCTTTTTCTTTTGATTACAATCTTTACACAATAAACATGCATTTTGTTTTGATAAAGGCCAAAGTAATGAATTAGGTAGTATATGATCTATCTGATAAGACTGCCTATCTTCTTTGTTTAACCTAATGTCACAGCCAAAACACTTTGATTCAAATCTTTGGAATAAATCATCTATGTCTATTGCTTCATCAAATTCACTAGTAAATAATTCGGCAACCCTTCTATTATGTCCAGATTTTAACATTTCATTTCTTGTGCGTAAAGGATTTAATTCAGCATTAGCGGCAGCTTTACATGCTCTACATTCAAATTGTCTAATGAGTGGACCTTTTGAGGATGATTTTTTTGCAAAGTCTCTAAAAGGTAATGTCCTTCCACATGCTCCACATATTTTATAATAAGATTCAATAGACTCTAAAGAATTTTTAAAAAATGCATTCCAAAATCTTATGGCTGGTAAAGACTCTGCCGTCGTTAAGGTAGTTGCCCAATGTTTAAAAGGTAATGGACTTTTTGAAGAGTGAATAAAACCACAAGAATGACATTTCCATTCAGCTGTTTTGTTAGCTTCTTCTATACTTAATAACTCTTTTCCAGAATCAACATAATTATCTATTTTACAATTAATACAATTATAGTGAATAATTGCATTTTCATAAGGTACATCCAGGAATTTAAATCCAGATACCCTTCCATATGAATCTCTTGCCATTATAAAACTCCATTTCATATTTAAAACACAGAACAATTATGTTACAATTTTATGTTATTTAGTAGATGTTCTATCTTTACTTTCTATACAGAAAGTCTGCAAATTTTCTGTATACACACATTTCTTTTTTAACAATAAAATTGTACCTGAAATTTAAATTAATAGCAAGTAGAGTAAAAGAGTAAATATTAAATCCCTTATTTATTGGGTTTAAACTATAAAAATACATTAAAGAAAAGATAAGAAAACTAATATGAATGAAGATGATTTAAGAATAAAAATTTACGAAGAATTAGGTTTGGAAGTTGGAAGTTTAACTTCAGAAGGTGGCAATGATTGGGAAAGAGCAAAAAAAGAAGTATTGGCTGAATATCGTTCAAAACAAGCAGAAAAAGCTTCCAATTCTAAAAAAATTGATTATATCAACATAGACAAGTCTCATCCTGATTTTAATAAAGTTATTAATTCAGATTCTGTTAAACTTCAACAATATCATACATTAATTGCAAAAAGACAAGATTTATTAAATGATGAGATAATGTTGCTAATTAAAAATGGATCAAAAGAAACTATGATGAATTTAGTTCGTTATCAAAAACTGACAAGTGAACAGGTAAATTTTATAATACCTAAAAGTGTTTATTTAGTAAAAAAACTTTTACTTGAAAATCAACAATTATCAGAAGCTAATAAAGAAGATTTATTAATACAAATGAAAATACATGAATCAACATATCAAGATTTAATAGGTTTTTTAAGAAAATAGATTCTCGGTGCCAATTCGGTGCTATTATATACCCATTAGGTATGATTTGTTATAATTCTTAAAATGTGAAAACCTCGATATACAGGGTATATGAGGGTATTTAGTGGATTAGTAAAGAGTTTCCCTCTACCCCATCCACCTTTCTAGATTACAAATTTTCACAACATTTACTTAACACTCATACTTTACAAAATATGTTATACTTAAACAAAGAAAAAAGGTAATTACAGATGCAAATATCTTTAAATATTCAAGATGATGTTTATCAAAAGCTCAAAAGTGCTGGTATTGATATGCAATCAAAGATCAATGAATACCTTCTAAATCTAGTAGATAAAAAAGATGATTACTTGAACTCTAAACAATTTCAAGAAGATAGAGCTTATTTTCAAGAGGCTTTAGAAGATATTGAAAGTGGAAAGACAAAGCCTCTTTCACATACAGAAATATGGAATACAATAGAGCAACATACTACTAGTAAATTCTTTTAATAACATTTGGGACTATATCGCACAAGATAGCAAAAATAGAGCTAACAAATTTAAAAAAGAGATAAAAAAATCAATTGAAGATATACACTATATGCCTTACAAATGTAGAAAATCAATTTACTTTGATGATAATAGCATCAGAGACTTGATTTATAAAGGGTATACAATTGTATATCAAGTTAATAAAGACAAATCTATTATTACAGTTTTAGGTATTAAAAAGTATAAAGAAGAATTGTAGGTCACTTTGATTTTTAAGAGTATACTTTTGTTTTATATTCAATAATATCGAGAAATAAGAAGTTTGTAAATCCCTCTACCCCATCCACATTTTTAACAATAAAAAATAAACACTTCATTCAAAATATATTAAATATAACTAAAGTACTTATTAAGACTATTGAACTATTTCAAGGCAAATAAAAACTATAAACTAAATATGAGCCTTTGGCTTCCCTATCAAGTATCCTTGTGCCATATCTACACCGTTGTTTTTCAATACATCCAATATCTCTTCACTCTCTACATATTCCGCTATTGTTTGGATACCTAGTGATTTTGCCATACT
>Ga0256828_1001237_pt1 | contig 16115 bp, 20 predicted proteins | sample CV88metaG_FD_185993 | JGI IMG/M metagenome (GOLD analysis project Ga0256828, IMG submission 185993) | Hydrothermal vent microbial communities from East Pacific Rise, Pacific Ocean - CV88 | ecosystem: Environmental > Aquatic > Marine > Hydrothermal vents | place: Pacific Ocean: East Pacific Rise...
GAGATAGCAAAAGTAGGAACATTTAACAATGTAAAGTGGATAGTACCTATGGGTGATGGTGAACTTGATGGAAAAAATGCTATTGCTACTATGAAAAAGCTTAAAAAAATAGAAGTAAATTCTCAAGACAATCTAATGTTTGCTTTAAATAGAGCTATAAATACAGATGATGATTATTTAGAAGAACAGTTTATTAACTTTTTTGGACATAAGTATTTAGCAAATAATTCTACAATTACAGACTTTGTGCAAGATCCAAAATATTTTGCACTTAAAAATGACAAGGTTATTACTATGAGTAGATACCTTGGAAGTACAGTTTGGGAAATGGCTTATAACAATACAGACTTTACAGCAAAAGCTATGCAAGCAAAAGAAGCTGGAGATGTAGAAAGTGCTAGAAAATATTTATTTTTTAGAAGAATACAAACAGAAGCAAAAGATTATGTACTAAATACTCTAAATGGTATATTTTTTAAACTTGATAAATTTATAGATATAAAAAAGAAGTAAAAATATGAGTGATATGAGTTTTAAGCAAGCAAAAGAGATATTAGAAAGACTTGAACTTTCTGAGATGACTTTAAAAGATACTTTGGTAAATATTGAAAGAGTTACATCATCTTTTAACAATCTTGCACAAAACCAAATAGAATTAGAAAAAAAAGATAATAAAATTATAAATTTAAAAATATTAATAGGAATAAATGTAGGCTTTATTTTAGGCTTATTAGTTTCTAAATATTTTTTATAAAAGGAAAAGATATAAATATGAGTACAAAACAAGAAGATATAATAACTATGTTTAATAAAATTGCTAAAACTTATGATTTAGCAAATAGAATACTTAGTTTGGGTATAGATAAAACATGGCGAAAAAAAGCTTGTAATAAGGCATATAGTTTATATGGTCAATCACATTTAACTTCTATTGTAGATGTAGCTTGTGGTACTGGTGATTTGATGATAGATTGGAAAAAATTTGCAAAACAAAATAATATTATACTAGATAAAATAGTAGGTGTTGATCCTAGTGTTGGTATGATGGAAGTTGCAAAAACAAAAATACCTGATGGTGTTTTTATAGAAGCTGGTGCTGAATCAATGCCACTTGATGATGAAAGTGCTGATATTATTTCTATATCTTATGGTATAAGAAATGTAGTACAAAGAAAAGAGGGTATGCAAGAGTTTGCAAGAGTTTTAAAACCAAATGGTCTTATGGTTATTTTAGAATTTACAAAAGATGAAAAGACTGGAATTCTAAGAACTCTTAAAAAGTTTTATATGCATAATATTATGCCTATTATTGGTGGTATGATATCAGGAAGTAAAGATGCATATACATATCTTCCTGAATCAATAGAAGAGTTTATCACAAGTGATCAAATGTGTGAAGAGCTAAAATCTGTAGGTCTTGAACCTGTATTTGTACAATCATATAATCTTGATATGTCAACAACATTTATTGCAAGAAAAATAGTAAAATAATCTTATGAGTAATGCTATAAGTGTTAGTGAGCTAAATACTCAAATAAAAGGGCTTTTAGAAACTACATTTAATACTGTTTATGTACAAGGTGAAATATCAAACCTTACATATCATAATAGTGGGCATATTTATTTTTCTATAAAAGATAAAGACTCTACAATATCTTGTGTGATGTTTAGAGGAAATGCTTCAAGGTTAAAGTTTCGACTTGAACTTGGAGCTAAAATAATAATCTCTGGAGCTTTAACTGTATATGTTCCAAGAGGAAACTATCAACTTCTTTGTACTAATATTGAACCATATGGACAAGGTGCATTGGCTTTGGCATATGAACAACTAAGAACAAAGCTTCAAATAAAAGGATATTTTAATAAAGCAATAAAAAAAGCTTTACCTAGATATCCTAAAAAAATATATGTAATTACATCTTCTACAGGTGCAGCTATACAGGATATGAAAAAAATATTATCTCATCGTTATCCATTATCAAAAATGATTTTACTTCCTACAATTGTTCAAGGTGAAAATGCTAAAGATGAAATAGTATCAAATATTAAAAAAGCAGATAGTTTAGCTAAAAATGAAAAAGATAGTATCATAATAGTTGGTCGTGGTGGTGGAAGTATAGAAGATTTGTGGGCTTTCAATGAAGAAATAGTAGCCACTGCAATATATGAAGCTACTACACCTATAATAAGTGCAGTTGGGCATGAAAATGATTTTGTAATAAGTGATGAAGTGGCAGATTTAAGAGCTAGTACACCATCAAATGCTATAGAGATATCAACTCCAAATATAAATGATCTTAGATTATTAGCAGATACAATATATGATGATATAAAAAATAAATATCTAAATGTTTTAAATAATAAATCAAATCAATTAAATGCACTAAAAAATAATTTTGCACAGCATTCATTTGAATCAAAATTTAATTTTGTTCAAACAAATATAAACCAAATAAAACAAAATTTAAATCAGGTATTTAAGCAAATTGTTTCTAATAAACAAGAAAATCTAACTAATATAAAAAATCAAATAGAATACAATAATCCAAAGAAAAAAGAAAAAATAGGATATGCACAAATTTCAAAAAATAATAAATTAATAGATGTAAATAGTCTTGAAGTTGATGATAAATTTGAAATACAAAGCATAAATTATAAGTATAATTGTAAAATTATTCAAAAAGAAAAATTATCTTAAGCTTAGGCAAGATATAATAATGTATATATTAAATAAAAGGTAGGTTATGTCAATTCAAACACAACAAGAAACAACACAAAATGAGTATATGACTTTTATATTAGGTAAAATGAAATATGCGATAGAGTTACCAAAGATAAGAGAAATTTTAACATACCCAGATATGATTACACCATTACCAAATACTACAGATTGGGTAAAAGGGCTGATTAACCTAAGAGGTGAAGTTGTACCTATTCTTGATGTTAGAGTTAAGTTTAACACTGGTGAAATAATATATGATGAAAATACAGCTGTAATTGCTGTAATAACAAATGACAATAGAATGTTAGGTATAGTAGTAGATAAAGTTGATGATGTTCAAAATATTGATATTACATCACTTTCACCTGTTGCTTCAATGGGATCTGCTATACCTTCACAATATCTAAAAGGATATGTAAGATTAGAAGATAATCAAATGCTAGTTCTTATGGATATTGAAGCTGTAATTGATAAGAATGAATTAGATAAATAATATATAAGATATATGCTAGAAAAAATTGAAAAATTAAAAAAGTTAAAAATACTATTTGTAGATGATGTAAGTGCAATCATTGATGTAATATCAGATACTCTAATAAAATTAAATGTAGAGTTTTATATAGCAAAAGATGGAAAAGAAGCATTAGAAATAATGAATGACAAAGATATAACACTTTTGGTTACTGATTTAAATATGTCTGGTATGGATGGGATAGAACTTTTAAGAAGAATAAGAAAAGAAAATAACAGTATAGATTGTATTGTTATGTCTGCATATACAGAAGAAAAATACCTAAAACTTTCAAAAGAATTAGGTGTAAAAGAATATATAGTTAAACCTTTTGAATTTTTAGAGTTTTTAGATGCTATAGATAAACTCTAAAATGCAAGTAGTTTATTTGAAATATTACTACTTACATTTGAAATAGTTCCTTGAACTAACTTTTCCATAAATTTATCCATTTTATTTTTTCTCTTCCAAATAGCTTTTTTTACACCAGATTTCATTACTAGCAATTCTTTTGCTCTACTTATTGTATCAACTTCATCTATTAAACCTACTTTTTTTGCTTGTGATGCTGTAAATATATGAGCATCTGCAAATATTTTATGATTTTTAATATCTAGTTTTCTTGCATGAGCAACATCACTTACAAACATATTGTAAGTATCTTGTATTACTTTATTTAGTTCTGCTGTTTCTTCTTTTGTCCATTTTCTTGTAGGTGTTCCAGCTTCTTTGTATGTACCTACTTTTACAGTTTGAGTTTTGATGCCTATATTATCAAGTAGTTTACTTGCATCATAGCTTTGCATAATCACACCAATACTTCCTACCATAGAACCTGGATTTGCTATAATCTTACTTGCCCAAATAGAACTATAATAAGACCCACTAGCCATAGTTCCAGCAGCATAAGCAATTACAGGTTTTAGTCTGTTTAATTCTCTAATCGCATAAGCAATCTCAACACTGGGTGCTACTGCACCACCTGGAGAATTTACTATTAATAATACACCTTTTATGTTATTGTCTTTTTTTGCAGAGTTTATTTTACTAAGTATCTCATCTGCATTCATAATAGCTCCATTTAATACAATCTCTTCTAAATTTTCTTTTTGTAAATTTTTTGTATCTGAACTATTGTATAAAAATATTAGAAATAAAATTAACAATGTAGCTTTAAAGTTTTTTTGTACAAATCTAATAGGAGCTGTAATTGGACTAAATAGTATTTTAAGAAATTGCATTTTTACCCTTTATGTATGTTTTTCTTGATCTTTTTATATGTAGTATAATATTTTGTGCTAATGTTTCTTGATTTATTACTTTATCTTGTAGATTAAATGTTATTAAATCTGCATCGTTATTTATATCTAAAGAGCCTTTATTTTTCAATCCCAAAGCAATAGCTCCACCAGCAGTTGCAGCTATTAATAGTTTTTGGGCTAATAAATCTATATCTATATCACAGTGCATAAATAAGGCATTTCTTAGTTCATCAAACATATTTAGTGAATTGTTTGAGCTTAATCCATCTGTACCTATTGCTAAATTTATATTATCTAAATTGTTTAAATCTAGTTTTGTGTTGTTTAATAGTCTATTTGAATTTACACAGTGAATGATAGTTGCATTTAAATCTTTGATTTGTTTTATTTCATCTTTGTTTGCTTGTACACAATGTGTAAATGATAAATTAGTATGATTTTTAAATAAATTTAAAAACTCATAAGGTTTACATAGAGATGTTTTTTGATTTAAAAAGTTATTAAAAAATGTTGTAAATTCACCTTTGCTATAATTTAGCCAATCATTTTCTGCTTTGCTTTCCATAAAATGTGAAGATATAGCTAAATCTTTATCTTTTGCTATTTTTAGTATCTCTCTTACTAAAAATGGGTGTGTAGAATAGGGTGAATGAATAGCAACAGCAGGTATAAATTTATCATCTTTTAAAGCAATAGCAGAATTTAGCTTTTCTTTGAAGTCTAAAAATAAAGTATCTATCATATCTGATTTACTTCCTAAAGCCTCTGTAAAATACACTACATTTAAATCTGATTGTTTACAAGAATCCATATCAAATCCATATGAAGATATAGCACCTATTGTTGTTGTACCATTTCTTATCATATTTTTTAGTTCTTTATCTATAAGTTCTTTTGTAGCATTTGAGATTAAATCTTCTCTATGTTCTATTACAGAAAATAACCATTTTACAAAATTACCATAAGAAAGAGTAGTTTTATTTGCACTAAATTCCAAATGAACATGAGCATTTATAAATCCAGGCATTATTACTGAATTTACCCCTTGGTATTGGATATGTACATCTGGATATTTTTCTTGTATTTTTTCATTTGTATCTATTTGTATTATTTTTTCATCAAATACTATAGTTGAATCTTTGTGTATAGTGAACTCTTTATCACAAGTAATAATCCAATCTGCACTTAAAAATTCCATAATTTGTTTACCTTTTAATTGTTGATTATACCAAATTAAATAATAACTAGCTACTTAAATAGTATAAGTTGTGCACGAGTTTTAAAAATTTTATATGTAGGACTAATTTATTAATTCAAATATAAAATTTTTGAAAATATTGTGCAAATTATTCTACCCATAGGGAAAATAGCCTAAAATGTATCTTGCAAAGATTTTTGTTTTGCATTAGCCCTGCTAGTGCTACAACAAAAATCTTTACAATCTACTATTTTATCTATTTTTTAAGTGCTTAGTTCTTCTTTAATTTGGTATTATATTTATATTTGGTATTATACCTTAAATTATTAATAAAAAGGTTTTAAATGAAAATAGCAGTAATACAAGGTCCAAATATAAATATGTTAGGTATTAGAGAACAACATATCTATGGTCCAATGAAAATGGAAGAGATTCACGAACAACTAAAAGGAGCTGCATCTCAAAATGGTGTTGAATTAGAGTTTTTTCAATCAAACTTAGAAGGTGAACTAGTAGATAGAGTTCAAGAATGTTTAGGTGAAGTAGATGGTATTTTAATCAATCCAGCAGCTTATTCTCATACAAGTATTGCACTTTGTGATGCACTTAAAGCTGTATCTTTACCAGTAGTTGAAGTACATATTTCAAATATTTACCATAGAGAAGAATACAGACAAAAATCAATAACAGCTAGTGCTAGTACTGGTGTTATTACTGGATTTGGTCCATTTGGTTACCATATGGGTCTTATGGCACTTACTCAAATCATATCAGAGATTTATCAACAACAACAAGCAAGTGAGCAAGTTGCAAAACAAGAAAATAATTAATGAAAATAGTAATAGCTTCAGGAAATAAAGGAAAAATAAAAGAGTTTGAAACTCTTTTACCTGATTTTGAAGTTCTTACATTTAAAGAACTTCTAGGTGATATGGATATTGTTGAAGATGGTGATACATTTAAAGCAAATGCGATAATCAAAGCAAAAACAATCCAAGATAAGCTAAAAGAAAAATACAAAAATGAAGATTTTTTAGTAATTTCTGATGATAGTGGTATTAGTGTAAAAGAGCTTAACTATGAACCAAATATTTATAGTGCTAGATATGCTAGTGTTAATGCTACAGACAAACAAAATAATCAGAAATTAATAAAAAACCTAAAAGCAAAAAATATTAAAAGTTCAGATGCTTTTTATACAGCAGCTATTGCTATATCATATAAAGATGATATATATACAACTCATGGTTGGATGCATGGAAAAGTATTGCCTTATGAAAAAGGACTAAATGGGTTTGGATATGATCCACTTTTTATACCAAATGGTTATGATAAAACATTGGGTGAATTGGATTTTGAAGATAAAAAAGAGTTATCTCATAGAACCAAAGCTTTAAACTTAGCAATGATAATTATAAAAAGTATTTTAAAACAAAAGTAGTTATTACTTTTGTTTTAAGATTTTATTATTCTGTAATAAAATCTTGTATTTGTTTTGCAATTTCGCTAACACTTAAAGAAGCATCTATATAAACAGCATCGAAATTAAGCTCTTGTATTGCTTGTTTCATTCTTGCTTGTACTTCTAGTAGGTAATCAACACCTCTATTTTCAATAGCATCATTTTCTTTTGCGCTTAGTCTTTTTTCTAACTCTTCTTTTGATAGTTCAAGTAAAACTATTTTTGATGGAACAGCACCATTTAGAGCTACTAGATTTAGAGATATTGCTATTTCCATTGGAACATCTTTTGCATATCCTATTCCTGAGATTACACCTCTATCACTGATTATCATCTCATCTGGGTTTTGTCTTACTATTTCATATGAGTGTTGAGCTCTATCTGCCAAAAATAATAACATCTCTGCAACTTTTGATGTTGCTTCACCTTTTAAAACCATCTCTCTTATTTTTGCTCCAAGTGGTGTACCACCTGGTTCTTTTGTAAAAATTGCCATTGGGTATTTTTGCTTTAGTATGTCAAGTTGAGTTGACTTTCCTGCTGTGTCTATTCCTTCTAAGATTAAGTACATATTTATTTCCTTATTAAATTTATTATATTATTTGGTACAAGATGTGATATTTTACCATTATGTTTTATAAGTTCCCTTACAACAGATGAAGATACAAAAGCATTTTGTAAACTTGGCATTAGATATATAGTTTCAAGATTTTCATCAAGAGAGTTATTTGCATATCCCATTTGAAGTTCATATTCAAAATCACTTACAGCTCTAAGACCTCTTATTATATTGTTTACACCTTGCTCTTTTGCAAAATCTACAAGTAAGTTATCAAAAGACATTACAGATATACCTTTTAGGTCTTTTGTGGCTTCTTTTATTAACATAATTCTTGTATTAGTATCAAACATTGTTTTTTTACTAGCATTTATTCCTACAGCTACTATTATCTCATCAAATATATTTAATGCTCTTTTTAGTATATCTATATGACCATTTGTTATAGGATCAAATGTCCCACTATATATTGCTTTTTTCAAAGTATATTTCCTTTATTCCCATCTTTTATATAAGTTGTGTTTTATTTTTAGAGTATCAAACCATTTTCCAATGATAAAGTTTTCCATATCTTCTAAGCTTTGTTGTTTTGAATAGTATCCAAGCATAGGTGGAGCAATAGTTACTCCCATAGAAGATAGCTTTGTCATATTTTCAAGATGTATTGTATTAAATGGCATCTCTCTTGGAGCTAATATGATTTGTCTTTTTTCTTTTAGCATAACTGAAAATGCTCTAGTAATAAGAGTATCAGAAATACCAACACTACATTTAGCAAGTGTGTTCATAGAACAAGGCAATATAATCATAGCATCTGTTTGAAAACTACCAGAAGAGATACAAGCTTCTATACTTGAATCATCATAATAAAGTATATTTTCATTTGATGGCATAGGTATATTTTGCTCAAACTCTAAAGCTTTTTTTGCACTATTTGATATCACTGTATATACACTAATATCTTTTGGTAAAAGTGATATAAATTTCAATCCCAAACTTACACCACTTGCACCTGTAATTGCAACAATTAATTTCATAAAAACTCCCTATTAATTAGAGAAAGATTTTAACTAAAAATTGCTTTATAAATAGAATGAATTTGTATTTAATTTATTACAAAAATTAATATTTAAAACAAAATTTAATAAAAGACTAAGTTTAAATAGTATATCATTATGTATAAATATTTTATTTACTATTATACAATTTATATAAAAATAGTTATAAAATATATACAAATTATATAAAAGGTTGAAAAATGAATAAAGTAATAAGTTTTATAAGAATAAACAAAAATGATGAACAATATACTCAAGAACAAGCAATAACAATAGCAAAATATGTAAAGAAAAATAATATAAAATTAACATCAAATATAGAGCTTGAAGTTAATGTTCCAAGTGAAGAAAAAAATATACTAAATATTACAAGTGATTGTAAAAAAGGATGCACTATAATAGTTGCAGATATAAATGTATTTGGTAGAACAATTTCTACAATTTTAGATATGATTAAGAGTCTTTTATCTGGTGGAGTTAGAATAGTTAGTATAAATCAAAACCTTGATTTAGTTAGCAATGATGATATGCTTACAAAGATGATTTTAGGTGTTATTTCTATGACTGTAAAACTAGAAAAAGACCTAATGAGTCTAAGAACAAAAGAAGCCCTAACAGCTAAAAAACTTGATGGTGTTCATCTAGGTAAACCAAAAGGTACTATTCAAAAGTCAAAATTTGATGAAAAAAGAGATAAAATTGAAGAATTACTAAAAGTAGGGCTTAGCGTAAGAAAAATAGCTAAACTTCTAGGATATAACAACCATATAGGATTAAATAATTATGTTAAAAAAAGAAATATAAGAAATATAGCTACAGGTGAAGACTTTTTAGCTAGTTAATAAAACTTATTAGACAATCACCCTTTTTAAATTTGAGTTTAAAGAAGTCAATATTTCATATTCAATAGTATTATGAAGTTTGGCTTGTTCTTTTGCATTGTCAAATATACATATCTCTTCTTCAGTACTATTAACACATATATTATCCATAGAAACTCTACCTAATACTTGATTGTTGTTTGCTATAGTTATTTTATTTGCTTGAAATCTTTTAAATCCATCAGCATATCCAATATCGTATGTAGATACTACTTGAGTTTGTTCACAAGTATATGTTCCACCATATCCAACTTTTTGACCTTTTTTAAATTCTCTTGATGATAATTTTTTAGCATGTAGAGATAAAATAGGCTTTAATTTGTCATTGTTATGTAAAAAATTATCCATTTTATATCCATAGGCAGCTATACCTATTCTATACAAATCATCGCTAGGATTTGATGTCCTAAAGAATGCTGCTGAGTTACATGAATGTATCTTAATATTAGATAAATTAAGTTTTTCACATATTTTAAAAAATTCACTTTTTACTTGCTCAAATTGCTTGTTTTGCCAGTAATATTCGCTTGTTAGGCAATCTGCACTTTTGTGATGAGTGAATAATCCTGTAATATTGATATTTTTCTCTAAAGCCCTTAAAATAGTACTTTCTAGCTCATTTATAGATATACCATTTCTATGCATACCTGTATCAATTTTGATATGAATATTTGTATTTGCAGCTATATGCTCTATATCTTGGGCATCGTTCAAGGCTATGTGAAAAGTATGTGAATAAGTGTGATTATGACTATCAGCTAATATTAAGATAAAATCAAAATAATCCTTAATAAGATTAGCTTCATAAGAAGTTCTAACTATAGCATTTTTAATACCAAATTCTCTTGCCATTGTTGAAATTTCTATAATTCCATGTCCATAAGCATTATCTTTTAAAACGATTGCTACTTTTGATTTATCTTTTGCATGTGAAGATATGATATTTAGATTATTAAAAAAGTTTTGTTTGTTTAATTTTATATAAGCCATAGTTAGTCTTGCTCTTCTTTAAAATGATTTTTTATAAGTATAGCATCTTTTTGGTTTAAGACCTCTTGTAGTTCATTTAAACTAGCTTCTTTAATCGTTTGGAACTCTCCAAAGTATTTTAAGAGTTTTGCTACTTTTGCTTCTCCTATACCTTTGATTTGAAGTAGAGATATTTGTTTATCTTCTTTTCTTTTTTGTTTTTTATGAAAGCCAATGGCACTTCTATGTACTTCATCTCTTAGTCTTTGTATAAATTGAAGTCTTTTATCTGAAGTCTCTAGCTTAAACACTTTATCTTTTGTGTACAATATATCTTTTGCTGCACCTTTACTTCTGTTTGCTTTTGCATCGACTTTCTCTTTTGCAATACCAATTACATCTATATACACACCAACACTTTGTAAAATATCACAAGCAAGATTTACTAAGGTTGCTCCACCATCTATTATCCATACATCAGGTGGTGGATTTTGTTCAAATTTTTCTACTCTTCTACTTAGCATTTCTTTCATTTGATGATATTCATCTTTTGCTTCAAGATTGTATAATCTATAATCTTCTTTTTTGAAATTATTATCTTCCCAAACAATCATTGCACCTACAGTAGCTTGACCCATTATATGAGAGTTATCATATGCTTCAAATCTTTTAGACAATTTGTATAGATTAAATATGTCTTTAAGTTCTTTATAGATAGTTTGATTATTTGAATTATTATCTATTTTTAGTAGTTCATTACAGTTGGTAATTGCTAAATTTATTAGCTCTTTTTTCTTACCAATTTTAGGGTTATTTATAGGTATATTTTTATTTTGTTGTATATAAATATACTCCTTTAACTCATCTACAATATCTAAGTTATGTACAGTTATTATCTCATCAGGTAGTGTAGGTAAAGTTTGTTTATAAAAGTTAACAATAGCACTTTTATATATATCAGCTTCAGTATTAAATTCGGTGATATTTATATAGTTATGTGAAGTTGATATTACTTTACCTTCTCTTATAAACATTTTTATAATTACTGCTCTTGTATCTTTGATTTGTACACCAAATAGATCTATTTTTTCTTTTGATGCAAAATCAAGTGTTGATTTTATTTGAGATTTTTGGATAGTTTTTATTCTATCTCTTAATACTAATGCATCTTCAAATCTAAATTCATTGGAATAAAATTCCATTTTTTCTTTTAGTTTTTTTATAAGTTTATTTTTATTGTGTATATATTCTAAAGCTTCATTTATTAGTAATAAATAATCACTTTTAGTTATTTTTCCTTCACATGGAGCAAGACATTTTTGTATCTGATAAAATAAACAAGCTTGTGTACCATTTAAACAGCTTTTTTTCTGTACAAGTGGTACTATTTCATATATGCTATCTAACATATCTTTTGCACCTACACTATATGGTCCAAAGTACTTAATACTCTTACCTTTTAAAACTTTTCTTGTTATTTCAAGTCTTGGAAAATCAGTAGAAAAATCTACATAGATATATGGATAAGTCTTATCATCCCTTAAGAGTATATTATATTTAGGTTTTAGTTGTTTTATTAGAGAGTTTTCTAGTATTAAAGCATCATTTTCATTATCTACTATTATATATTGTAAAGTATAAACTTCACTTATCATTTTACTTATTCTTAGACTTAGTTTTGAAGATGGTGCTAAGGTTGGAGTAAATGAAAAATATGATTTAACTCTATTTTTTAGATTTTTAGCTTTTCCTATATAAAGTAATCTATTATTTTTATCAAAGTATTGATAAACACCTGAATTTGATGGTAATTGTTTAAGAGTTTCTAATAAAGTCATAAAGTGATTATATCTAATAATAATAAATAAATGTTTAGTTTGCTATAATTTAATTAATATGAAAAATACTATACAAAAAATTTTTAATAATGTACATTATTGGCAGGAAAAAGAAAAGCTATTAAAAGCTATTCCTGAATATTGTTACTGTAATGCTGATGTGATTGTAAATCTTTTAAATGTGAAGCCTGGATTTTTAGGTAAAGATTTTGAAGCAAAAAGAGAGATGTGGAATCATATGATATTATCACAAAAATTAGGTGATGATATTTTAAGTAGAACATGTGATGATGTTTTAGCTTCACTAGAATTTGCAAAACAAGCAGTTGTAAAATATAATAGAGCATATATATATTTAAGTGAAGAGCTACAAAATAATATTTATATAGTAAAAAATACAATAGCAAATGAACCAATACCAAAACCAGAACAATATATCGCTCCTATTTTGATGTATATGCCAGAAGTTTATCAAAACGATATTGACTTATCATTAAATGCTTGTTCTAAAAACTTTCATAATATAAAATATTCTCCTAAATTACAAAGAAATAAATACTTTATTATTGACATTATGAATATTACTGAATCAAACAAAGACAAAAAAACTATACTTTCATATATTGATCAAGAATTATTAGAAGATAAAGCTTTTGTTGGAAAGCTTGGATGTTTTGATAATGTATGTGATAAATTTAGAGGTGATTTAGTATATATCACAAATGCTGTTACAAAAGATATTAATATTTTGAAAAAAACAGAGCTATTTGATGAAGCTATACTTGAAGCTGTTATTTATAGTGATGAATATCATGAAAATATAGATGAAAGTATAGAGTTAGTATTTAACTACATCAAAAGATTTAACAATGATGTAGAAGAGTTAAATAATAAAATTGAAGATAAAACTATATTAAATAAACTACTTTGGGATATGGGTGAGATTTTAAGCTAGTAAGATATATAATTGCAAAAATTATATAGGAATCTAGTATGAAAAAAATAGCTTTTTTATCTTCGTTATTTATAACAACTTATTCATATGCTACAATCAATGCTATAGTTAGCATAGTACCACAAAAAACTTTTTTACAAGAGATTGCCAAGGATAAAGTAAATATTACTACTATGGTTAAGCCAGGTGTATCTATGCATACATATGAGCCAAAGCCAAGTGATATGAAAAGTATTGCAAAAGCAGATATTTATTTTGGATTGGGAGTTGAGTTTGAAAAGCATTGGTTAAACAAGTTTAAATCAATAAATACTAAAATGTTAATCAAGGATACTTCATATGGTATAAAAAGATTGACTATGAAAAAACATTCAAAAAATCCTCATAAACAAAGCTTAGACCCACATATTTGGACAAGCCCTACAAATGTTAAGATTATAGCAAAAAATATGCTTGATGCTCTTGTATTAAAAGATAAAGCTAATGAAGCATTTTATATGAAAAATTATAAAGAGTTTATATCAAAAATAAATAAAACAAATCAAGAGATTAAAACTATAATATCAAAAAAAGATCATAATAAATTTATGGTATTTCATCCATCATGGCAATATTTTGCAAAAGAATATAATCTAAAACAAATACCAATAGAAATAGAAGGTAAAAACCCAAAACCAAAAATGTTAAAAAATCTAATAGTTCAGGCTAAAAAAGAAAATATAAAAGCTATTTTTGCAAGTCCATACCATAGTGATAAAATGGCACGATTAATAACTAATGAGTTAAATATAAGATTAATCAAAATCACTCCAATGAATGAAAACTGGAGTAAGACTTTAATTAAAATGGCAAATTCATACTAACTTATTCTAAGTTAGTATAAACATTTTGAACATCTTCATCATCTTCTAGTTTATCTAGAAGTACAGATAATTCTTCCATTTGTTCATCTGTAATTTCTACAGGTGAATTTGGTATTCTTTGTAGTGAACCTTTTTCATATTCTATACCCATAACTTCAAGTTGTTTTGACATATTTCCAAAGTCAGTATAATCAGCAAAGATTTGTAAACTACCATCTTCTTCTTGTTTTATCTCTTCAAGACCAGCATCTATTAGTTCCATTTCAAGTTCATCAAGATCACCATCATATTTTTCGATTTCAAATACAGCTTTTCTACTAAACATAAACTCTAAAGAACCAGTTGGTACTAAAGCTCCACCATTTTTATTAAATATCATTTTAATATTAGCAACTGTTCTTGCTGTATTTTCTGTTGCAGTTTCTACAAATACAAGCACACCATGTTGCCATTTACCTTCGTAGTTTACTTCTGCAAGATTTGCTATATCTTTACCACTAGCTCTTTTAATAGCTGCTTCAATATTATCTTTTGGTAAGTTTTGAGCTTTTGCTGTTGCTATTGCTGTTCTTAGTGTTGGATTCATATCTGGATCTGGACCTGCTTTTGCAGCAAGTGTAATTGCTTTTGCAAGTTTTGGAAATACTTTAGACATATTTCCCCATCTTTTCATTTTTGCAGCTTTTCTATATTCAAACGCTCTACCCATTGTATTCTCCTTTTAGTCTTTCTAATTCATCTTTTACTATATTTGCATGTAGTATTTCTATTTTTTCACCTTTTACAGTTTTCTTTTGTCTTACTTTTACATTTTCCCATGCAGCACATATAAGTCCATCTGGATTTAATATATATGTAGTTCTAACTACTCCCATATATTCTCTACCCATAAATTTTTTTAGGTGCCATACATCATAAGCTTCACACATAGATTTATCTTCATCTGCTAAAAGCATAATCTCTAAATCTTTTTTTTCTATAAAGTTTCTGTGTTTTTTAGGGCTATCTGGACTTACTCCAATTACCATAGCATCAAGATCTTCAAACTCATCATTTGTTTTTGTAAAATCACATGCTTCATTTGTACAGCCTGGAGTATTGTCTTTTGGATAAAAGTATAAAACTATCCATCTACCCAATAAATCTCGTAAACAAATCTCAACTTCATCTTGATTTGGTTTACAAAACTCAGGTGCTTTTGTATTTAGTTCTAACATACATCGCCTTTATAATATTTGCGCAATTATAACAAATTAATAATATAATGGTTCTTATAGCTAAAATAGAAGGGTAGATTTGTAAAGGTAAAGTTAATTGAATGAGATAAATTATTATATTTTTCTAGGCTTTGTTATCATTATCGTTTTACTAATCTTTGAAATAATAAGTCCTCTACATTTCTACTTATATCAACTACAATTAAAATATATACTTTTTTATTATCAATTTTATAAATTATTCGCCATCTTTTATAAATTAATTCTCTATATTTTACAATTCCAATTTGTTGTAATTCTGGTACTATTCTACACTTCATTGGAAAATAGTAAAGGTTATTACATTTTTCTTTTATCTGGGAAAATATTTTTTTAGCATTTGAAATACTATCAATTTTAATATATTCAATAATATTTTCTAAATCATATTTTGCACTATTTGTCCAAATTACTTGATAATCTTGCATTTTAGATTTATCCAAATAATTTTTGTTCTAATTCATCAAACATATTATCTTGAGATATAGTATCATTATTTTCAATATCATTTTCACTTTGAACAATAAGTTTTAATAAATTTAAAGAGTTTTGTAAATTTTCATAACTTTTAATATCTTGAA
>Ga0256828_1001238_pt1 | contig 16102 bp, 11 predicted proteins | sample CV88metaG_FD_185993 | JGI IMG/M metagenome (GOLD analysis project Ga0256828, IMG submission 185993) | Hydrothermal vent microbial communities from East Pacific Rise, Pacific Ocean - CV88 | ecosystem: Environmental > Aquatic > Marine > Hydrothermal vents | place: Pacific Ocean: East Pacific Rise...
TCAACTTTTTTTGTATGTTCACTGTTATAAAGAAACAGATGTATAAATATTATTAATACAATCGCTGCTGTATATTTAACCATTTGTAACGTCATTTATTTTATAAAAATCTCAACGTTTCTATTTCTTGCTTCAGCTACATTATCTGCTGTTTCAACTTCTAAATCTTCTTCCCCATACCCTTTGGCTGTTAACGATTCTGCTTTAACACCTTTTTCTTTTAAAATTGACTCAATGTACTGGGCTCTTTTTAATGAAACTTTTATATTAAGTTCATTAGAACCCGTAGTATCTGTATGTCCTATAATATCAACCATACAAGGAGATCGTTTTTTTATAGTCTCTATAGCCTTAACTAAAACTGCTTTCGACTCCTCTGTTAACTCTTTAGATTTTGGTTTGAAATAGACAACATACTTTACAGGTTTTGGAGGAGTTGCTGCTAAAACTTTAGAGAAACGAGACTCTATCTCTTTTTTAGACATAATTTTAACTTCACCTACTGATTTGTTCGCATCTTTCAAATCAACATAACTTCCAACTTTATCAAGTTTACTGGTTCCTTTATTGTTAGAAACAATCACAGCATTATGCGTTTTTCCATTATCTAATAAAACCACTGTCGTTTGAGAACAGCCTACAAAAAATAGACCAAGCATCAAAATAATACTATACATTTTCATCTACTTTACCTCCACTGCAAATTTTGTACCACGAATACCTATAATACCCTCAGGTATACGAAATTTCACTGACTCTGGAGCCAGTTTACCAACCCTACCTGAATTAAAAACTGCTTTACCTTTTTTTAAAAATAGGTCAACATCAAACTCTTTTTTTTCTGGTTTTACGTTAAATTTATTGATAACAAAAATAGCTTTTTCATCTAAAGATAAAAGCGTTCCATCATCAAAAATAATTCCTATAGAACTTTTTGATTTCGTCATAATAATGTCACCATTTTCTAAAGTAAATCCTGCTTTTATAGGAAGTACTTCTTTACCTCTTTTAATATCTACTTCACCTGTTGTATTTTTTACAATCCCAACATTGGCAAACAATAAACCACTCATCATTAACCCTATGATTACTATCTTTTTCACTTGTATCCTTTTATTATAAATCAAATGATTATAACATGAACTATCTTGCGATAAAGTATTAACTTTTTAGCTTAAAAAATCAAAGAAGCGTTTTAACTGGCTTATTATTTGTAATTACTTGTGATACCGGTGGGGACTTTTTCTTTTGTTTAATAGGTATAGTTTTTAGCACTAATCCTACATTATTTAGTTGTTTTTCTCTCATAATTTTTTCTAATTCAACAATAGATGACTTCTTACTAAAATTCTCTCTTAAAACAATAAGATTTATATCACTATAACGCATAAGGTAAAAAGTCTCATCTGCTATATCAAATGAACCCGTATCAATAAAAATATAATCATACTCCTTTTTTAATATCTTAAAAAGTTCTTCAAGTCGAGGTGAAAGTATCAGCTCCATAGGATTTGGAGGTGTAGGACCAGAAGGTATAATGTTTAAATTGGGGTGATTGGTAGTAAAAATAACATTACCAAGGTTATCACGCTCACTTAAATAGGTACTTACTCCACTATACTGTGACTGCATACCAAAATGTTCATGTACAGATGGATTATGCATGTCCAAGTCTATAATAATTGACTTATATCGTGTACTTTGCAGAATTTTACTTAAGTTTACGATGGTTGTCGTTTTTCCTTCTCCTTGAGTAGTAGAAGTTACAAGTACGATATTGCCTTCATCCTCTTTTTTAGAAAATTGAAGATTCATGGCAAGTTTTCTATAGGCTTCTTCTAATGTTACATTCATTAACATCTCATCTTTATAAAGAGGGATATTTCCATAAATAGGTAATCTTGTCAAAAGTTCAACATCTTTTTTCGTTTTCACTTTATCTATCATAAAAGAGCGTAAAAGTGCTATTATAACTCCTAAAACCAATCCTATCATAGCTGCAGCTACCAATACGATAGAGCGTTTAGGACTAACAGGAGATGATGAAGCATATGCTTTATCTACCATTTCATAATCTGAAACAGCAGCCACTTGTAACAACTCATTTTCTGACTTTTTTTCCAAAAGATAGGTATACATTTTAGCATTAACTTCATAACTACGCTGAAAAGAGATAAGCTTTTTTTCTTTCTTTGGTAGTGTTGTCAAAATAGATTCATATTTCTTTTTTTGCTTTAAAAGATTTTTGTGTTTAATCTCAAGAACAGCCCCTAAGTTTTTCACATTTAATGCAATTTTCTTCTTTATTCCTGCTATTCGTTGACGTATCAATTTTAAACGTGGATAACTGTTGGTATATTCAAGTTTTAATTCATTTTCCTCAACGGTCAATTCATTTAATGAATCAATCAATCGAATCGTACTGTCATCATTAAACTCTAATAAAGTAGGTGTAATAGCATCAAAATTTTTATTATTATCAATATATATTTTTAAATTATCAATCAGTTGTTCTTTGAGAATGACTTCAGATAATCTAAGGTCAATATCCCCTAACTTCTCAAAAAGATTTGTAGATTTTATCCCCGGATCTATACTCTCATTTTTAGATTGATACGTACGAAGTACTTTCTCTGAAGCTTCTAATTTTATTCTTGTTCTTTCAAGTTGTTCATCTAAAAATTTCAAAATCTTATTATTGGTGTTTTCTTTCTTTTGAAGACTCTGATTAATATAGGCTTCAATAAGTGCATTAACATATTTAGTGGCCCGTTTAGGAACAGTATCTTTAAAAGAAATAACAAGTAGATTGGACTCAGCATCCAGCCTATCCACAGATAAGTTACGCTTAATAATACTTTCATATATACTACGGTCATCACCATTTATTTTAATATAAATGGTCTCTTCAAAAGCTCTATTTTGAGTTACAACTGCAGTAAAGTATTGTGTTTCTATAACTTCATCATAAAGATACAATTTAGATTCACCATACATTTTAGATGAGAGTACAAATCCATTTTCTTTAGGAATCACTGCGATATAAGGTTCATTGAAATTTGTAGAAATATCTCGTAAATCACTTATTTCTATGGGACTATCATCATAAAGTTCAACTTTTTTATAGGCATTTTCAATAAAATATTGAACTTGAAAATTAACATTTTTTAAAGCTTTGTAGTTGACTTGATAAGTCTGAAGAATAGACATCTCTTGAATAATTCCTGCTGCATTTGTCTTAAACAGATTTTCTCTTAAAAGATCTTCTTTATCTCCAACATCTTGGTCACTATTTACTTTAATGATTGCATAGGACTTATAGGTAGAAGGTATAAAATATAAATAAAACTTAGCAAGTACTATAGAAAGTATCATAATAGCTATAATTAGCCATTTGTAAGGAAATACCAACTTAAAAATTTCAATTATATAGTTTTCCTCTTTTACAGAGCTTGATGGAATAGATTTCATATTTATTATATACCGATATTAAATTTTATTTATTTTATAAAATAAATAGTAACAATTAAAAACTTATATATAGCTTATACAATAAATCTATTAAAATTTAATAATACATCCTAGATACAATTCTACAATTAAACTATAAATAACATATATAGTGATAAAATGTTAACTAATATTTAATAAAAAAGGAATCAAATTAATGAAAAAAATATTATTTTTTATACTATTCACAAATGTTCTTTTTGCTGATGTTACAACAATAATTTCAGGAGAAGAAATATCAGGTTCAATAGAAAAAAGTGAAATAATTCACTATAAAATATCTGCATCAGCTGGTAAAACAGTAGAAATTTTATTAAATGGACTGGACAATGATGCCGATTTACGTGTAAGAATAGGTGCCAAAGCAAAAGGTGGAACTTATAACTGCAAATCAACTAACGATGGAATCAATCCTGATAGTTGTTCTGTTACTCTTACTGAAAATAATGATGTATATATTCGTATTAATGGTTTTAGAGCTACTAATTATACATTAAAAGCACGCATAATAAATAGTGAGAATAAAGCAGATGCAATAGCCCTTACCTCTGCCCAATCTCTATCTAGCTCTATAGAAAGAGGTGAAATAAACCATTATAAAATATCAGCATTAGCTGGTAATACAGTTAATATACAACTGGATGGATTAAGTGATGATGCAGATTTACATGTAAGAATCGGTGCTCTTGCTAAAGGTGGAACATATGATTGCAAATCAACAAATATGGGTACAACAGCTGATACCTGCTCTGTTACGCTAACTTCAGATGCTGATGTTTTTATTCGTATTTATGGATATAGAGCCACTAACTATACGTTAACAGCTTCTCTTAGTGCAGGAGAAAGTATAGTAAATATCGTATCAGGAGAAACCATATCTGCTTCTGTATCAAGAGACGAAATTAAATACTATAAAATAAACACACACTTCGGTGACAAAGTCATAGCTACCATAAGTGCTTTAACAGCAGATGCTGATATTTATATTAAAAAAGGTGAAAAACCTACTGCTTCATCTTTTGACTGCAAGTCAACAAATGGTGGAACAGACGCTGACTCATGTTCTATTGATATACTTCAAGATACAGAGGTTTATATTGGTGTTGCTGGTTTTAGAACTGCAAATTATAACTTACTTGTTACATCTGAAAGAGAGATGATACCAGCCAATCCTCAAATTCCTACTGTTCTTGAAGATGCAGAAGGTGGCACACTCAATCCAAATTGGGTAACAGTAAGAGGTGATAAACCAGCTTATATTTGGCCAACGCCAGATATCCCTGGTGCACCTGATGGAGATGGTGTTATAGTTATGCATGCAAATGGTGCTGGTGCCAGTCTATACAGATATGAACTTCCCGTGAACAATACTTCTCAAATGATACTCTCTATGGATTGTGGAGGACTACCTAATCATAAATTTGAAAACTACCCAGAAGATCGTAGAGGATTTATTCCTCATAATGGTGTAGGTGTTGTTGTTAAAACCAAACTAGGACAAAGAATTATGAATTGGGATTCATGGTACACACATCAAGGTTATGGACCTAGAATAAATGATAATGGACATAATGTATTTTTAAATTACCCTGCTCCTGTAGAAATGGTACGTGGATGGTACGCACCTATAGATAGATGGGAACATTTTGAAGTCAACCTAAACACTGAACTACAACGTTTAGAACCAGACAATGAAATTATAAGAATTGTACAATTCTTTACAACTGGTGGATACTTAGATAATATCACTTTATCTGCTGCTAATTAATATGAACTAAACAATGAGAAAATTAACTTTTTCTCATTAACTTATATTTATATTAAATTATAACTATAAATATAAAAAATCAATATATTATATAATAATGTTATATTTGATGTTTTTTTAAATATAATTAAACTAATAATAACAGATATTGTGATAAAATTTATTATTCATAATATTAGTGTTGTGAATAATATTTATAATTAGGAGACAAATTAATGAAAAAAATATTATTTTTTATGTTGTTTATAAATGTACTTTTTGCTGATGTTATAACCCTAACTTCTGATCAAGAAGTATCGAGTACAATAGCCCAAGGTGAAATAGTTCATTATAAAATAGCTGCTTCAAATGGAAATACAGTAAATATCGTATTAAATGGATTAAGTGATGATGCAGATTTGCATGTAAGAATAGGTGCCATTGCAAAAGGTGGAACATATGATTGTAAATCAACAAATGGTGGAACAACTGCTGATAGTTGTTCTGTTACTCTTACTTCAAATAATGATGTTTATATTCGTATTTATGGATATAGAGCTACAAACTATACTGTAAAAGCCACCATTGAAAATGCTGCTGGAGAAGGTGTACTTAATATATCTGATGCTGTTACTCTAAGAGAAACAAAATTTTATACTGTTCCAGCACTGCAAGGTCAAACTCTAGAAGCATTATTAGATGGTCTAAATGCAGATGCTGACTTATACTTAAGAGTTGGTGCAGAACCCACAGGTAGTGAATACGATTGTAAATCAAGTAATGGAGGAACTACTGCTGATAGTTGTTCTGTAACGCTTACGCAAGATGATACCGTACACATTGCAGTATATGGATACAGAGCTACCAACTATACATTAACTGCCTCTCTTAATGAAGGAGCAACACCTACATTAACTTCTGGTCATGCTGTATCTGGTTCAGTGGCAAGAAGTGCTATTAAATATTATAAAATTAACTCAAGTTATGGAGATAAAGTTATAGCTACCATAAGTGCTTTAACAGCAGATGCTGATATTTATATTAAAAAAGGTGAAAAACCTACTACGTCATCTTTTGACTGCAAGTCAACAAATGGTGGAACAGAAGCTGACTCATGTTCTATTGATATACTTGAAAATACAGAGGTTTATATTGGTGTTTCTGGTTTTAGAGCTGCAAATTATAACTTACTTGTTACATCTGAAAGAGAGATGATACCAGCCAATCCTCAAATTCCTACTGTTCTTGAAGATGCAGAAGGTGGCACACTCAATCCAAATTGGGTAACAGCAAGAGGTGATAAACCGGCTTATATTTGGCCAACGCCAGATATCCCTGGTGCACCTGATGGAGATGGTGTTATAGTTATGCACGCAAATGGTGATGGTGCCAGTCTATACAGATATGAACTTCCCGTGAACAATACTTCTCAAATGATACTCTCTATGGATTGTGGAGGACTACCGAATCATTTATTTGATATCTATCCAGAAAGACTTAGAGGATACATTCCTCACAATGGTGTAGGTGTTGTTGTTAAAACCAAACTAGGACAGAGAATTATGAACTGGGATTCATGGTACACACACCAAGGTTCTGGTCCAAGAAAAAATGATAATGGACATAATGTATTTTTAAATTACCCTGCTCCTGTAGAAATGGTACGTGGATGGTACGCACCTACCACTCAATGGGATCACTTTGAAGTTAACCTAAATACTGAACTACAACGTTTAGAACCAAACAATGAAATTATAAGAATTGTACAATTCTTTACAACTGGTGGATACTTAGATAATATCACTTTATCTGCTGCTCCATAATTACTGCTATAATTTCAAGAGAAAGAGTTTAGCTCTTTCTCTTCTCCCAATATAACAACTTTTACAAGGTAACTATATATATGAAACTCAATATTAACCCCCTTATATCTTTTTTTATTTTACTGGTCTTACTTATAGGCATCCAATCTATCTATAATCCTCTTTTTTTATGGGAAGAGTTAACTTTTCATTTTGAACTGTGGGACTTAAGAGGTATAGCCAAAGGAACAATATTTCTAACTACCTACCTCTTAGCAGTCTTATCTATACTAATTCTAATAGGATTACGATCTTCAAAACTGTTTGCACTATTTTTATTACTATCTTTTCTATTTTTATCTATGGATTTTTTTGTACAACTCTTAGGTGTTAGTCATGGTTTCTCTATGGATGAATACGCTTTAAGTATGAATGAAATAGGAAACTTTAAATACCTAGAAGCCTATATGGACAATATTATCAAAGCTATTATCTTAGCTCTTTTAGTCGTAGCAATATTTTATCTTATTCGTAAAAAGTTGTTCAAAAAAAGATTTTCTAATCTTTATCTACTCATTGTACTTTTATCTATGACCATTATCTATGGTGCTTGTAAGAAAGTAGACACCTATAAACTCAGTAACTATCCAGCAACCATAAAAATACCTGCAATTGCAGTAAGATATTTACAAAACTCAAAACCTATCATAAAAAGAGAACTCAATAGTACAGTAGTTCCTACAAAAAAAGCTCAGTTTGAAAATATTGTATGGATTGTAGATGAATCAGTTGTGGGAAGTTATCTCTCTCTCAATGGGTATAAAAAAGAGACAACTCCCTATTTAGATGAACTCAACAGAGAAAGTAAAGATTTTTTTAATTTTGGTGTTGTAAATTCTGTGAGTAATTGCTCATCTACATCAAATTTATTTTTACGCATTGGATTAAATCCTAAAAAAGATTTTGATGTTGACAAGCAGATGTTTACTCTACCAACGGTATTTCAATATGCTAAAAAAGCTGGTTACACAACATGGTTAATGGATTCGCAAACAAAAGAGAACCACTTACAAAATTACTTAACACTCTACGATAAAGAGTCCATAGACCATTTTAAAACACTAGGTCCAGATATAGATAGAATTAATAGAGATAAAGTTTTTTTAAATGAGGCTACAAGTATTGTCAATAATAAAAAAAATGGAAAAAACTTTATAGTTTTAGTGAAGTATGGTGCTCATTTTCCATATTTACTCACCTATGATCTTAAAGACTCCCCTTTTCAACCTGTAATGGATGTTAGCTATGGTGGAATGGATTTAGAACATAAAGAGCGACAAATGAATACCTACTTAAACTCTATTCACTACAATACAGATATGTATCTCAAAGAGTTGGTAGAAAAAGTTGACTTAAATGATACGGTTATCTTTTATACCTCAGACCATGGTCAAAATATTTTAGAGACACCTAACCTAACGAGAACCCATTGCAACAGTGAAACAGTAGTAAAACATGAAGTAAGTGTACCCTTAATGGTTTTTCAAAAAGATGCTAAAAAAGTATTTAAAACAGATAAGAAGCTCTTCTATTCTCAAATACAACTTTTCCCTACCACCTTAGCTCTATTTGGATACGATAAGGAAGTGGTCAATAAATATGGAAAAACACTTCTAAACGGCTATAAAAAAAGTGAAGATAGAGAGTTTATTTTATCCTCATCTGGAGAGAAAAGAGTTTATAACTAGTAAAATATTGCTATTTATTAAAATAACATTTTATACTGCTGAGCAATTTTCTCAACTGAAAAAAGCTCAGCTCTTTTGAATGCTTTATTAATATAATGCTCTTTTAGCTCTTTCTCTTCTAAAAGAAATTTTATAGAATCTCTCAAAGCATTCACATCTCCAACAGCATACAAGAGTCCATATTCAGCCTTTTCAAGACCTTTTTTAAGTTGCTTAGAGCTATCTGTAGAGGGTGCGAGTATCTCACGTGGACCACTGACACAGTCACTTGATACAATAGGTATTTTACATATCATAGACTCTAGAAGGACATTGGGAAAACCCTCTACTTCTGAACTAGAGACAAAAATATCACTACGACTGATGTACTGATAGGGGTTTTTAACCTGTCCCATAAAATGAACTCGCTCTTCTAGTCCATACTCGACTGACAAAGTATTTAACTTCTCTTTTTCATTCCCATCTCCTAAAAGTATCAGCTCCACATCGTTAGGTAACTCTTGCATAACTTCTATAACATCTTGAAAACGTTTTAAAGAGATTAAACGACCCACGGTTATAAGGTAACGTTTCTCTTTTTTAAATGTAAAGTTATTCACTTGTTTTTCTGCATCAAATAAAATTCTATCTATATCATAAGGGTTATAAATGACAACTTCATCTTTGCGTATGTTAAAATGTTCATGAAAATCCTGTTTCATACGCTGTGAAACATACATAATCAAATCGGCTTTTCCATAAAGTAGTTTGATAAGTAGAAGATTTATCTTGCCCGATACCCCTTCCGATAAAAAACGAGAAACAACAGAACGATTCGATACCTGAACCAGATGCATAGAACCCAAAATTTTAGACAATATATTGACATAATTGGCTCGAAAAAGATAACTTTGAACAACTGAAGTTTTAGTAAATTTTACATATTTTCTTAACTTCCATGCATAGTAAGGAATAAGCAACATACTATCACGAGACTTATTTGTAAAGTAGACTCTTTTTACTTCAGGAGGAAGGTCATACAAATCATTTTTAGCCAAAGACAAAAGAGTAACTGTTTTTCCCTCTTTTATAAACTCTTTGGCTAAGGTTACCACAACTCGTTGAGCCCCACCCTCACCTAAACTGTTAATAAGTAAAGTAATATCTGAATGATGATTAGACATAAAAAACTTCTCTATATTTTTCTAAAATAATATCTTGACTGTATCGTTGTCGTGTAGACTCTACAATCGCATCTTTATTAAAGTTATAGCTACTGGATTCTTTTATCGTACGAACCATCTCATCTACATCACCATTGCTTACAAAAAAACCATTTAGCCCCTCTTGGACTATCTCAGTTATTCCTCCAGGACAAGCAAATGCCACAACAGGTAAACCTAAAGCATTGGCTTCAAGCAATACATTGGGGAAGCCCTCATGCTCTGAAGTCAATATAAATAAGTCAGCTTCTTTCATATAAGGGTAAGGGTTGGTCTTATGCCCTTCAAATGTTACTCTATCACTAAGAGAAAGTTCTTCAACTAAAAGTTTTAACTTCTCCTTTTCAGCACCACTTCCCACCAAAGTAAGATGATAATTTAACGGAAGTTTTGAAAGTACTTCCAACATAAGATAGTGACGTTTCGCCTGACGAAGTACCCCTACATTTATAAGGTTTATTTTTTCTACTTTGTACTCATTTGACAAAAGTTCAACTCTATCAATATCAATAGGGTTATTAATAACAACTGCTTTAGCTGAAGCAGAAGGATAATGCTCTTCTAAATCATTTTTCATATCTTGTGATTGTGCAACGATAACATCATAGTTTTTATAAACATTTTTATACAACCACTCAAAAAGTTTTGGGTATTTACTTTTTTTATTTTTCATACTGGCTATATTGGTCTCTCTTGAGACCCAACGGCTCTTTGGTAAAAATAGTTTTAACAAAGGAATAAAAGATGCCATAGCAATGTTAAGGTGTCCTATACCTGAAAAGATGATATCTGGTTTTAACCGATACAACGCTACAAAAGATTTAAACAATCCATATTTTACAGAAGTCACTTTTAAATCGTGTATAATAATCCTAGAATCCAACGATGCCTTTAAAGAACCTATGTTATTAAATATAATCAGATGCACTTCTTTATCTTCACATGCGAAATGATTTAAAATATTGACCATCATACGCTCAGCTCCACCCATCTCTAGCTTATGAATAATACCAACTAAAATTTTCTTATCCAATTTTTTGTCCTAACCACTGGGCATATGAAAAACGGTTATTGTAATCCATATGTTTGGTGAGGTATGCACCTTCAAAGTTCCAAGAATAAAAACCAATACCTAACTGGTCATTATACTCTTTGTTTAAAGAATAAAAATGACCCAAAGGACGCAACATACGATAAATATGTGACAGATAATATGTCACATAATCCTTTTGCATAAAGCCTAAAGAGGCACTGTTCATAACCAAATCTACAGATGCAGAAGGTATTTTTTCTACAACAGAAGGAGGAATGATAATGAAGTCATACTCTAAAACCAAACTTTCAAAATCATCTAACCTGTCAGCAATATCACGTAGAAGTGCTATCTTTTTATTAGGGAAATTGTACTTTACATAATAGGAAGTTAAAAGTAATGTTTCTGGTAAATCAACCAAAACAAAACAAGAATTCTGAACATAGTAGGAGAGAAGCCTATCTAAGCCTCCATAACCAGAACCAATATCTACAATAATATTTCTATTCTCTTTTGAAAAATCTACATGATTAAGAATATCATTGACCATTAATGTATGAAATAGAAGTTTCTCACTTAGATATTGTCCTCGATAATGAACAAAGGCACTACCACCCACAGCACTTTCTGATACAGAAGCCAATAACTCTTTTTTTATCACCTTTGAATAACGATGATACTCCAAAACCAAGTCAATGGCTTTTAGATATGCTTTTGTATAACCTACCTCTTGGTCAACATAATAAAACTGATCACCAAAAACCTCTTCACAACGTTTAGGTGTGGCTCTAAATTGACGTAGTTTTTCTAAATCTATTTTTCCATTATCTTTAAAAAAGAGTGATTTAAAAACATCTGTAACCCTATCCCACTCTTTTGTTTTATCAAAAATATTATTTTCCATAACGTAGGCTAACTCTAAAGATTGTTCTATTTCTCTTAAATAATTCTCCTCTATATCCTCTTTTTCAGTATTTAACATGGGAGAAACAGGATATAGGTATGAATAATCACCTTTTGTAAAATCTTGTTCTATCTTCTCATAACCTTCTAGTTGAATAGATTTTTTTAACAATTTACCTTTACTTACAAGAGCTACAAATTCCTTAGAGGCAAATAGAATCCTACCAAAACGATTATAAAGTAATATTGCCTGAAAAGGTGTCCGATGCCCACCCCAAGGATGAAGTAAAAACTGTGACTGCTTTTGATAAATGGTTTTATCGATTGTTTGAAAAAATATACTTTTTAGAAATCCAAACCGTTTTAGTATCCACTTAAAAATATATAATTTATCTTCTTTAATATTATTTTTAATAATTCATCCCTTATTATTTGGTTTACTTCTAATTATCTCATAAACAAGCTTTTTTTTATATTATTTTTTAATTATTTATGTTAGAATTCCATGATTGAAAGGATATTAATGCAAAACTTTTTTGGATTCATTGATTACAATAAAAACAATCATTATCTGGATAGCAATAAAGAGGATATAATAACTTACTATCAAGAGTATGATACCTATAATCTACTATTATCTTATAACAAGCATAAAGAGTCTTATTCTCTTGATACAAAAGAAATTTTAATACTATTTAATGGAAGCATATCAAACAAAAAAGATTTATTAAAAAAGCTCAATACTACTGATGAATACCCCAGTTTTATAGAGTTAATAAATAAAGCCTATATACGCTTAGGAAATAAATTATTCTCTTACCTAGAAGGTAACTTTAATCTTATTATATTTGATAAGAAAAAAGAATACTTAATATTAAATAAAAATAAAACTGGGATTATACCTTTAAGTTACTATTTTTCTAAAGATTTAATTGTCTTTGGTAGTAGGGTAAGTGATTTTAAAAATGCTCCCAATTTTACACCCGTTATCAGTGCTAACAGTCTTGCCAACTATTTACAGTTTGGTGCCATCATTCAACCCAATAGTATCTTAGACGAGTGCTACAAAGTTAAAGCTGGAACATCCAGCAACTTTGATTTAAGAAAACAAGAACACTTTATCTTATCTAACTGGACACTAGAGTCTGAATACAATAATAAAAAGATATTTTTTGATGAATCAAAAATAGTAGAGACTACAGAGGAATTATTAAGCTCTGCCATTAAGAAAACCGAAGTAAATAAAAATAAACCTGTTGCACTCACATTAAGTGGTGGATATGACAGCTCAACCATTGCTGCTCTATTAAATAAAAATAATTATAATTTAGAAACTTTTACTATTGGATTTGAAGATAAAGAGATAAATGAAGCACCCTATGCAAAAGCTATTGCTGCACATTTAGGAAGTAAACATCATGAACATTATTTTAACAAAAAGGATGTCCTAAATATTATTCCAAATTTATCTAAAATTTATGATGAGCCTTTTTCTGATCATGCTGCTGCACCAACCCTATTAACAACAGAGATGATAAAAGCAGAAGGAATAGAGAATCTCTTTGTAGGAGATGGAGGAGATGAAGTTTTCGCAACAGCTGACAATATTCATTTTTTTGACCGTATTTTATTTCTACCATACAGTTTAAGAAAAAGTGTTACCCTTCCTTTAAAAATGATAAATATCGATAAAATTCCTTATCTCAAAAATATGAATAACCTTCCAACAAAATATGAAAAACTATTAGAGATACTTTCATCTAAAGACATTCCTCAAATGACCAAAGCAAAAAACTTGCTCTTTAGAGAGAGTGAATTAAAAATACTTATTAAAGGATATACTCAACCTACCCTTAGCACTTTCGACGAAATCAATTTTAAGGGATACAATGAAACCGTTGATGAGATTATTGGTATCTACTTTAAAACAACCATGATTGATAAAGAGTTGGTTAAAAGTTATACGGCAAGTAACTACAACAACATCTCTATGCATACTCCTTTTTTAGATAATGAACTCATCTCCTATATGGCAAAAGTCCCCTCTTCTATTAAAATAAAAGAGGGGACTAAAAAATATATTTTAAAAGAGATTGCACACAAATATATACCTAAAGAACTTTTAGATAGACCCAAAAGTGGTTTCTCTGTTTACTTTGACTCATGGATGAGAAATGAACTAAAAGAGCTTGTATATGCACAAGTTAACCAAGAGAGATTAGAAAAGGACAATATATTCAACTCTTATGATATAATTAATATTAGAGACAACTTTTATAATGGTAACAACAGCTACAAAACGAAACTTTGGAGAATCTTTCTCTTTCAACTCTGGTATGAAAATTTTAAAGGATAAATAAATAATGGAAGTTTGTATTGCACCAACTAATGATAAAGTATACACAGCCCCAACCTCGAACTATGACATATGGTCACAAGAGAAATTAACCAATCTGTATGAGCTTATAAATAAACAACTACAAAATATAGCAGAACCAGCCATAATTGTTATGGAAATTGCACACTTTACACTTCCTATTGAAGAGGAAAATAAAGTTTGGGCAGAGAGAAATATGAAGTTTGCAAATGATTTATGTGGAACCATTATAAAAGAGCATAAACATAAATTTAAAATTATACCTACGCTACTACTTAATAACCTCGATGAAGAGGGTGGAGAGGCTTCTGAAAACTTCATAAACTCTATGGTAGAAGGTCAAAAATACATTAGACAAGAGTCTGTACGTATGATTTCTGAACGTAACTTAAAAAATAGAGCCTTTAAAGCACTAAAAAAGAACCAAAATTTGGTTGACAGTTTTATCAATATTGATGGAAAAGCTTATCTAAAAAATGATGATTATCAACATGATTTAGCAGCTGGATTTATTAATGATGATGGGAAAATTATACCAAGATGTGGTCTTATCTTAACAAGTTTTCTCGATATGGTAGCCAAACTTGCAAACGATAGACTTCATAGAAAAGAGGGAGCGAACATTTTATTTATAAGTTTCTCAGAGCAGTTCCATGAGTATCAAAGAGTTCGATTAGGTGTAGATATATACAGTCAAACACATAAAAATGCAACCATACATCCTATAGTTCTTCACTGGTCATACGAAATAGATCAATGTTTAACATCATTTAGAGAGTGTAACACTCAAGCATGGCAAGAAAAAGAACTGTAATATTATATTTTATTAGTTTTTGTTAATAAAATATAAATTAATGTGCTAAAATTATGATTACATTTACTACTAGGAAAAGACTTGCTATTTAATAGTTATGAATTTATATTTGCATTTTTGCCAATAACATTTTTTATATATTTTTACCTCAACCATAAGCGACTTACTGAGGCAAGTAAAGGCTTTTTAGTCTTCTCTAGTCTCTTCTTTTATAGCTGGTGGAATATTGCTTATTTACCCATTATACTCTCATCAATGCTTTTTAACTATATTATAGGGAACGCTCTTAATAGTAAGAAAAATTATAAGTTTTCTAAAAAATCACTGCTTATTTTTAGTATTGTCGCCAACATTGCAGTACTGGCTTACTTTAAATACTTTGACTTTTTTATTGAAAATATAAATCTGGTTTTTTCTACAGATATCGAGCCTTTACACTTGGTGCTTCCTTTAGCCATATCATTTTTTACTTTTCAACAAATATCCTATTTGGTAGACAGCTACAGAAAAGAGACCAAAGAGTATGACTTTTTAAACTATGCCCTCTTTGTCACCTTTTTCCCTCAACTCATTGCCGGACCTATTGTTCACCATAAAGAGATGATGCCTCAGTTTGCCAAAGCAAGAAATAAAGTTAAAAACCATAGAAACATCTTTTTGGGACTTTTTATTTTTGCTATAGGTCTGTTTAAAAAAGTTGTTATTGCCGATACTTTCGCTGTATGGGCAACCCAAGGCTTTGATGTTGCAAATACATTATCTATGGTAGAAGCATGGTCTACTTCTCTCTCCTACACCTTTCAGCTCTACTTTGACTTTTCAGGTTACACCGACATGGCAATAGGTGCTGCCCTACTTTTTAACATTAAACTCCCTATTAACTTTAACAGTCCCTATAAGGCAACAAGTATTCAAGACTTTTGGAGAAGATGGCACATTACACTGAGTCGTTTTTTAAGAGACTAT
>Ga0256828_1001239_pt1 | contig 16101 bp, 14 predicted proteins | sample CV88metaG_FD_185993 | JGI IMG/M metagenome (GOLD analysis project Ga0256828, IMG submission 185993) | Hydrothermal vent microbial communities from East Pacific Rise, Pacific Ocean - CV88 | ecosystem: Environmental > Aquatic > Marine > Hydrothermal vents | place: Pacific Ocean: East Pacific Rise...
GGATATATAGATGCTTGATGTAAGAGATTTAGAGGATAGATGGAAAAGCTATAATAGAAAAAGGAAAAAACCTTTTGTGATAGTTGTAGTATTGTTTTTGATACTAGTACTATCTTTAATGTTCTTAAAAACTGATAAGATTAATAATTATATATCAAAGATATTTGCTCATAAAGTTTCTTTAGATGAGAATAATTCTAAAGAATATAAAGAAAATAATAATGGTAATATAAAAAGTGTATATTTATTGGATCAACATATTGTAGAATTAGAATCTAAAAATATGGTTAAAGGTATAGTAACTCATAAATCTATAGATAGTTTATCACCTTTGGATGAAGATGAAGTTTTTACTGAAAAAGATATATCGAAACCTGTTATCAAGAAAAAACATGTACAAATTATAAGAGTATCTAATAATAGTGCATATAAAGATGTAGAAAGAAGATTTAGAAGATCTCACAATATAAATGATTCTATATTTTTAGCAAATATGTATTATAAAAAAAGAGATTACAAAAAAGCAATTTATTGGGCTATGCAGACAAATAAGCTTGATAAGAATATAGAAGAAAGTTGGCTTATTTTTGTAAAATCAAAAGTTAGATTAGGTTATAAAAATGAAGCTATTAGGGTTTTAAAAGCGTATATTAAGAGATCTAATTCTTATGAGGCAAAAAAATTACTTAAAAATCTTATAAATTAAGAATTAATAGAGTAATATATTTTTAATATATTCATATTATTATTTTAATGGATTAATGAAGGAGAGTCTATATGGTTAAATTAATAGAGATGATGTTAAAAGAGAACCTTGTCACAAAAGAGGCTATAGCAAAGCTTGTTAAGAGTAGACCTCCAAGAAAAGTATCATTTGCAAATCTATTATCTGATGGTACATTAGATTTGGATACTATCGAAATTTTTTTAGTAAAAAAGATAAGACAAGGTGTTATAACGCTTAAGCACTTAGAAAAAATAGAGGGTATTGATATAGTACCTATCTTAAAACAATTAGCAAAAGAGCTTCATATTGATTATGTAGATCTTGATGAACAAGAGATAGATATAAAGCTTTTTTCTCAAGTTCCATATAAGCAACTACTTAAATATAATGCTATCCCAGTAGAAGAGACAGATTTTAATGTTATAGTGGTATTTGAAGATCCTTTAGATATGGAAGCTCAAGATGTTATGCAAAGACTTTTCCCTAAAAAACCTATCAAAATAGCTATATCAAAGCCAAAACAGATTCATCAGCATCTTCAATCTATGGAGATCAACGAAAGTGTTAAAGGACTTATTTCCGATATAAGAAGAGATCTCTCTCAGCAAGATGCTTACGATGAAGCTAGTGAAGAATCACCAGCCGTTTTAAAACTTATAGATATCATACTTAAATCAGCTATTTTTATAGGGGCAAGTGATATTCATATAGAGGCAAGTGAAAAGAATTGTATTGTTAGAGAAAGAGTTGATGGTATGCTTCGCCAAAGTTTTACTTTTGATAAAGATATATTTAGTCCTTTGGCTTCTAGGATGAAACTTTTATCTAACTTAGATATAGCAGAAAAAAGAAAACCTCAAGATGGTAGATTTTCTCATACTGTAAATCAAAAAGAGTATGATTTTAGGGTTTCAACTTTGCCTACTATTTATGGAGAATCTATAGTACTTCGTATTTTGGATAAAACAAAGGCGATGATTAGACTTGAAGATGCTGGTATGAGTAAGTTTTGTTATGATAGATTTACTGAAGGGATTAAAGTACCATATGGTATCGTACTTGTAACTGGACCTACAGGTTCAGGTAAAACTACTACACTTTATGGTGCTTTAAATGCCATCAAAGATATAAAAGATAAGATTATTACAGTTGAAGATCCTGTTGAATATCAAATGAGTGGCTTACAACAAGTTCAAGTTAAACCTGAAGTTGGGCTTACTTTTGCATCGGCACTTAAATCAATTCTTAGACAGGATCCAGATAAAATTATGATTGGGGAGATTAGGGATCAAGAGACACTTAGAATTGCTATACAAGCAGCTTTGACAGGTCACTTAGTACTTTCAACACTGCATACAAATGACTCTATATCAGCAGTAACAAGGATACTTGATATGGGTATAGAAGAGTATTTGGTTAGTGGTGCTTTAGTAGCTATACAAGCTCAAAGACTTGTAAGAAAAATATGCCCTTATTGTAAAGTGGAGACTATTTTACCTGATAGTTTATTAAAAGATGTTAAAGAATATTTACCAGAATCTCCTACTTTTTATAAAGGTGAAGGTTGTAAAGAGTGTGGACATAGTGGTTATAAAGGTAGAGAAATGATATCTGAAGTTTTAACTGTGAGTGAAACATTATCTCGTATGATTGCAAGAAATGCTTCCAAAGAAGAGTTAACACAACAAGCAATTGAGGAGGGATTTATAAGTATGTTTGAAGATGGTGTCCAAAAAGCATTGGATGGAAAAACTACAATAGAAGAAATTTATAGGGTGGCAAGATTATAATGAAATATTTTAATGTAACAGTAATGGATCGTGGTAAAAAGAGAAAAGAGCTTATCAAAGCAAATGATAGGATGAGTGCAATTAAAATTGCTAAGCAAAGATTTCCATCTACTATGGTGGTAAAAGCAAATGAGACTTCAGCACCTATAGAGGATATATTTTCAGATTTTTTTAGTAATATAACAAAATCTATGAAGTCTAAAATACCAATTAATGATAAGATATCAACCATCCGTCAGATAGCAGTTATGACAGATGCTGGTATAGCTATCAACGATACGCTTGAAGATGTGGCAGAAAATACTGAAAATAGACAGTTAAAAGAGATATATGCTAAAATGCAAAGTGATATAAATGCTGGTAATAGTATGTATGATGCACTAAAACCTTATACTGGGGAGTTTGGACATGTCGCTCTTGCTATGACAAATCTAGGTGAAAGAACGGGTAATATCTCTGAATCATATCATAAACTAGCAGATATCTTAGAAAATATTAGAGATAATACTACTAAGTTTAAAAAAGCTATTAGAACACCACTGATTACACTAGCAGCTATGGCTATAGCTTTTACAATTCTAATTATAGTAGTTGTTCCTAAGTTTAAATCTATATTTGCTAGGTTTAAGACAGAATTACCTATACCTACACAAATATTACTTAAGCTTGAATGGGCATTTAGTAATTATGGCTTATATATATTAGTTGCTATATTTTTAGCTGTTATGACTGTTAAGTTTATGTATAAAAACAATGAAGATTTTAAACTTGCCGTTGATAGGATTTTAATACATCCAAGATTTTATCTTATCAATAAAGCTATATTTTTATCAACTATGCATAAATACAATCTAGTCTTTGCAGAACTTGTTCGCTCGGGTATCCCTGTATCAGAAGCACTAGAAACTGCTGTAGGTATGGTAGATAATTTGGCTATCAAGGAACAGTTACTTACAGTCAATGCCAATATCGGTCGTGGTATGAGTTTGGCTGAAGCTTTTGAACTTACAGGGCTTTATCAAAATATGCTTTTACAGATGATAAAAGCGGGTGAGGCTAGTGGTCAGCTTGATGCTATGCTAGGTAAAGTAACTAACTATTATGATATGGAGTTTCAAAACCTTATCGATAACTTAGCTGCTTATATCGAGCCTATTATGCTATTTTTTATCGCTGGACTTGTACTATTGATGGCACTTGGTATCTTTATGCCTATGTGGGATCTTGGAAAAGCTGTTAAAAACGGATAGAAATAAAAAAGATATAAAAAGAGGTGAATCCTCTTTTTATAATATATGTAACTTCAAAGCCCTTTCTAAATCTTCAGGGGTATCGATACCAAAACTTTTTGTATCAACTTCACACATAGCAACTTCATAACCATGATATAAAGCACGAAGTTGTTCTAACTTTTCTATATCTTCAAGTGGAGCAGGAGTAAGGTTGCAAAATGTCTTAAGTGATTTGTAGCTAAAACCGTATATACCTATGTGTCCTTTGTAGTTATCGAAGTGGTGATCTCTAGGATATGGGATCTTGCTTCTTGAAAAGTATAAAGCTATATTACCATCATCTGTAACTACTTTGACTATATTTGGGTCATCAGCATATGGATTTGATAGTATCTTATAACATGAGTTCATCAAAATCTTTGGATTTGATAGGTTCGATTTTGTTAGGTTATATATCTCTTGAACTACATCTTTTTCGATAAACGGTTCATCTCCTTGTACATTGATAACTATATCATCATCCTTTAGTCCTAGTTTGGTTGAAGCTTCATATATCCTGTCTGTTCCACTGTTGTGAGCTGTGTCTGTAAGGATGGCTTTGATGCCAAAAGATGAAGCTATATCTATGACTTCTTGGGAGTCTGTAGCGATAGCTACGGTATCTATATCTTCTACAGCTTTGGCAGTACGAACAACCATAGGCATACCACCAATATCTGCTAAAACTTTGTTGGGAAATCTACTTGAACCTATACGAGCAGGGATTATTATCATAATGAGCCTTTTTTCTTTTTATTTTACAATCATTATGCTAAAATTTGACTCACTAAAGGAGTTGTATGAAAAAAGCAGTGTTACTTATCAATATGGGTGGTATAAATAGTGTAGATGAAGTTGAGTTATTTTTGAAAAATATGTTTGATGATAAGTATATCTTACCTATGCCAAAACCCATTAGAAAAATTGTAGCTAACAAGATTATAACATCTAGGATAGATGAAGTAAAAGAGAACTATAAACTATTAGGTGGCAAATCTCCACTTACAGATATATCAAAATCTTTGGCCAAAAAACTAAGTGATAAGATAGATATGGATGTATATCTAGCCATGAGATATGTACCACCATTTTCCAAAGATGCTTTGCTAGAGTGCAAGCGTAAAAGAGTAGAGGAGTTAGTGATATTTTCTATGTATCCACAATACTCAACAACCACTACAAAATCATCAATAGAAGATATATATGATATATGTAAGCAGATAGATTATGTACCAGACTTTAGCATCATAGCGTCATACTATGATGATAGTGACTTTATCAAGCTTATAGCTCAAAGTATCATCAATGCTACAAAAGGCAAAGATACAAAAGAGTACACACTGATACTATCAGCACACGGACTTCCACAAAGTATCATAAAAAAAGGTGATCCTTATGAGAAACATATCTATGCAACAATAGGTGCTATCAAGTTGGCTTTAGCATGTAGTAAAGTAGAGTTCAAAGAGATAAAACTAGCATATCAATCAAAAGTAGGCAATGCAAAGTGGCTAGAGCCAAATTTGGTAGATGTGATAAAAGAGAGTACCAATAAAAAAGCTGTTGTTTATCCTATAGCATTTACAGTAGATAACTCTGAAACTATCTTTGAACTTGATATAGAACATAAAGAGATAGCTTTAGAGTCTGGATATAAAGAGTTTATAGTAGTAAAAGCACTCAATGATAGTGATGAGTTTGTAGAGTTTATATCTCGTCGCATCGAGTGTAGCTTATGAAGTATGTAGATAAGATTTATACTAATGTAACAGAGGTAAACAAGTCTAAGTTTATAGCTTATCTTGTACCTGCTAATGAATTTTTGGATTTGCAAAAGAGTTTGAAAAAAGAACATCCCAAAGCCAATCATATAGTATATGCTACTAGAGAGTTAAATGAGTATGAACAAATAGTTGAAAACTCTAGTGATGATGGTGAGCCAAAAGGGTGTGCAGGAGTACCATCACTCAATGTACTTAGGGGTGAAGAGCTTATCAATACAGGAGTTTTGATAGTTAGATATTTTGGTGGTATCAAGCTTGGAACTGGCGGGATGGCTAGAGCTTATGCACTGTCTGTAAAAAATGTTATATCAAATGCAGAGTTGATAGAGTATGAAAAATTAGAAAGGTATAGTTTTGAGAGTAGCTACAATGATATCAATAAGATATTATATAAACTCAAATCTATAGGTATAGAAGACTTTAGTAGAGAATTTGGTACCTATAATGTAAAATGGCATATAAAAGCAACAAAAGATAAGATAGAAAAGTTATTATTTACTAATAATTCTACATTATAATAACTATATTACTTATGTAAGGAATTTTAGTTATGAAAATTTTAAAAAATCCATTTTTTCTTAAATTATATATATTTGTTATTTTATTGCTTATTATAAGTAGTTGTTATATGTTATTTATAGAGTATAATACACATAGTATTTTATCTAATAATACAAAAATTGTACAAGATTTAAAGCATATATCAAAAGCTATTGACAGTGTTAATAATGAAAGAATAAATACTATAGAATATATGATACAAAAAGGAAAAAATCAATATAAAAAGTTAATAAATATTGAAAAAGAAACGGATAAACTACTTGCTTATATAGGTTATCCTAAAGATATTGTAAAGAGTAAAAACAGTTTGGATTTTATTAGGCAAAAAATAGACTATGAAGATGCAAATAGTTCTATTATTTATAAATATCAAACAAATGTTTTATTGCCTATTATTTATACTATAAATAATATCAAAGTAAAACAAAGCAGACAATCAATTCAGGACACTATAGATGTTTTTACTGATTTAACAAAGTTAAAAATAAATATAGAATTGGAAAATGCATTAGTTTACTATCATATTTTGAGTAAAGTACCTTTAAGCAATGAAGAACTTACTATATATAAAAGGATTATAAATAAGGATAAACTTATAGATGTTGCTAAAATAGCTCAAAATTCAAAAAAAGGTGATCTGTTTTCTTATCTAAATAATTTGCCATCAGTTTATGATTATGATGATATTTTAGCTGAGTTTAGAAATAAAATTAAAAATAATATAGAAGAGATAGACAGTGTTGTATGGCTTGGTGCTATATCAAAAAAAGTTGATTATATAAATTTAAGTCAAACTAGACTTATAGATCGTATAAAAACTATACTAAATAAAAAATCTAATAAAAATGTTTCTAATTTAATAATTTTATGTTTATCTAGTTTAATACTATTTATAATTTTATTTAAACTTATAAAATATCATAATATTGAAGTTAAAAAAAGAGAGATAGATGAAGAAACTTTAAATGACATCAAACTAGTTTTTGATGATGATGAACAAAAACAGCTTAAAAAACTCATAAGAAATGGTCATATAGGTTTGATTTATAAGTTTTTGATACAAGCAATCAAAGATGCAAACCAAACAAAAGATCTATTTTTAGCTAGTATGTCTCATGAGATAAGAACACCACTTAATGGTATCTTTGGTTTTACTCAACTTCTTGATGAAACAACTCTTAATAGTGAGCAAAAAGAGTATACAACTATCATTAAAAAAAGTTCAGAGCATCTTATTTCTATAGTGAATGATATATTAGATATCTCTAAAATTAAAGCTCAGAAAATTGAACTAGAGATTATAGAGTTTGATCCTTTGGAACAGTTTGAAATAGCTGTTGAATCATATGCAGCAAAAGCTTCACAAACTCAAATAGAGTTTAATATCTTTATAGATCCTATGATACCTGTCAATTTGCTAGGTGATCCTACTAAGATATCACAGGTTTTAGTCAATCTTATCAGTAATGCTATCAAATTTACTCCAGTAAATGGAGAGGTAAATGTATTTATAACAATGCAAGAAAATAGAGATGATGATGTCGTGCTTAAATTTTCAGTTCAAGATAATGGTATAGGAATATCACCTCAACAGCAAAAAAAGATATTTGAAGCATTTTCGCAAGCAGATATAAGTACAAGTAGGAAATATGGTGGTACAGGTTTGGGGTTAAATATATCTAGTAAACTTATAGAGATGATGGGTTCAAAACTAGAGTTAAAAAGTGAACTCTCAAAAGGAAGTGAGTTTTTCTTTGTTTTAAATCTAAAAAAATCACCTCAAAGTGCTACTAGGGTTATAGAACAAAATAGTAAAAATGTATTTATTGTTAGTTCTATCCAAGAACAAGATACAACACTTCATAATAATTTGGCAAACTATACGGCATATACAGGTGCAAATGTGTTTAGTTATGATGAAACACTCTTTAAAGAATTATTAAAAGATAAAGAGATGTTACCTGATATAATATTCTTAGATTATAAATACAATAAAAGAGCAGGAGAGTTAGAACAATATTTGGATTTAGGATGTAAAGTCGTAGTAGTTGCATCTATAGAACATAAGCAAAGGCTAAAGTCATATACTGATAAGATAGATAAGGTTATATACAAACCACTCAATTTTACAAAGACTATCAATGCATTAACTCAGCAAAGTAGTAATATAAATCAAAAGAGAAACTTAAGATTTAAAAATGTGAAAGTGCTAGTAGCTGAAGATAATATAATAAATCAAAAACTGATAGCAAATATTTTAAGTAAGATGGATATTGATGTTGATTTAGTTTCAAATGGACAAGAAGCTATAGATGCTTTAATGCAAACTACATCTTATGATATGATATTTATGGATATACAAATGCCTGTAATGGGTGGAGTGGAAGCAACAGCTAAGATACTCTCATATGAAAGGAGTTATAGAAAAAAACATATACCTATTATAGCATTAACAGCTAATGCTTTAAGAGAAGATAAGATTAAGTATCATAGTATAGGAATGGATGGATATCTATCTAAACCTATAGATATGGATCAACTGCATGAAATTTTAATCGAATATTGTGAATATAAAGTGATTAGTTAACGGTATTGAAATTTCTTTTAATTTATGGTAGCATATACTTTGTAGGAATAATCCTATATACTATTTAATTAAATTATTATAATATTTCTGTTATATTTAAAGAAGTAAAATATTATTTATTTTTATAGGGAAGGTATTTGGGAGATCATAAAATGGAATATCGTATAATCACTTGCTATCAGTTTAATAAAATAGATTTTGAACCAGATCTAATAATAGGATTTTATCAAGATATCAATCAATTTGAGTTCCAAATGCACTACAAGAAGATACAGAAGTTGTATCCAGATGTCAATGTTATTGGTTGTAGTAGTGAAAGTAATATTTATGATGAAATCCCTCATGTAGATGTAGATGAAAAGCATATATGTATATATCTATTTTTAAAGTTAAATAAAAATGGTTATAAAATAAAACTTTTAGATTCAAATAAACATATAGATATACAAGACGATGGTAAAAATTATGATGCTATTATTTTAAGTAGTAACTATTCTAACTTTTTAGAAGACAATATAGAATATTTAAATAATCAATTGGGTATTAAACATCTTTATGGTGGTATTGCTGGGATATCAAATATATCAAATGATGCAACTATCTTTTATAATGGAGATGTTTATACAAATACTCTTTTGTTGTTACTGTTTGATAATGATTATTATAAACTAGATGGATTAAGTATTCATCAGTTTGAACCAGTAGGTTTTGAACTTACTGTGACAAAATCAAAAAATAATATCATATATGAACTAGATAATCAACCAGCATTAAAAGTACTAGAAGATATTATAGGTCATTTGACTCATAAAAAGATAGAATCTTTTAGTGTACCATTTTTTTTGAAAACGGATGAGTATAAAACTTTTGAAGAATCTCCTTTATGCTCTATACAAAATATCAATAGAAAAAACAATAGTATATCTTTGTATCGGTATGTTAAAAATAATGATAAAGTCAAATTAAGTATCCCTGTAAGTTCTCATGAACAGTTAAAAAGACTAAGAAGGTTTCATAAACTAAGAGCGTCTAGTTGTGTTGCATTTGTGTTTAACTGTTTAGGAGTTAAAGCATATCTTGGGATGATGGAATATCTCTACCTTATGGATTTAAAAAGACATCTAAATATACCATTTATAGGTTTTCACTCTTTTGGTGAAATAGGAGCATTTGAAAATGGTGGTGTATCTATAATACATAACCAAACTATATCATTGGCTATATTGAGTTCTGTTGGAGAAGATGCATGAAATTGAAAAAACATCAGATAGAGAAACTTATAAAAGATATCCAAAATAGTTTTAAAATGGATTATGATAGAGCAAAATGTATTGTAGATAGTTTTAATAATTTATTGGAAAATAATAATACAAAGTTTATTTATGATTTGAATTATAAAATTTTTCATAGAAGAAATCATAAATTTACAAAACAGATACTAAATATGATAGTTGATACATATGCTTACTTATTTGAAGAAGCTAGTGATGATATGGAGAGACAAATCATCAGAAATCATTTTGAAAAACTTTTTGATATAGTTTTTATAGATAGGTGTCAGTACTCTAAGCAGTTAGAAGAGAAAAGTAAAACTACTCAAAAAATACTTCAGCATACTACAAAAAGGTTGAATGAAACACTAGAAACTCAAGAGTTGATGATAGCAAATATATCTCATGAAATGAGAACATCATTAAATGCTATCAATGGTTATCTAGCTATAATCTCTGATAAAGATGTCTTGCAAGGAGAAGATAAACAATATCTTAATAAAGCTACACATGCTACAAGGACTTTAAAAGAGTTAGTTTCAGATATACTTAGTGTAACCAAACTCAATTCAGGTCAGCTAGAGATACAACAAAGTAATTTTTGGTTAGATAAAATGCTGATAAAATGTATAGACAATATAGCTTTGATGTTACAAAAAAAACCAAAACTACACTTAAGAACAGATATAGAGTTTGTACCATTTAGAGTATATGGAGATCAAAACCATATTATGGAAATTATTATCAATATTCTTAGTAATGCTGTAAAATATACAGATAGTGGTTATATATCCTTAAGTATGAAAACAAAACAAACTTCAAATGGCAATATATCTATAAGTTTTGTGATATCTGATACTGGTATAGGAATGACTGAAAAACAACTTGAAACAATTTTTTCTCCATACAGTCGTTTTAAAACTGAAAGACAAGGGTTGGGACTTGGTATGCATATAGCACACCAATTGGCAAAAAAACTTAATGGTAAGTTAAGTGTTGATAGTACTTTTGGAAAAGGAAGTGTGTTTACTCTGGATATAGATATAAAAATAGCAGATGATAAAAAGTTGGATTTACAGTCTCGCAATATCTGTATATTGAATAAAAAGAATTATAATGATACATATAAACAGAGGATATCTTTTTTAGAAGAACAAGGTGCCAAAGTTAAGATTTTTGATAATGAAAATGAATTTATAAATTACCTACTAACTGTTCAAGACAATGTGCCTGATTATGTATCTATAATCGCTACTATAGAAGGATATACAAAATTTGATGCTCTTATATATTATCTAAAAACGCTACCAATATTTTCAAAAACCATTTTTATAGCAGAAAACTATCAACAACATATGTCTTTAAACTATTTTGATGAGATTTATGAGTATTTTTCTCCTATAGATTTATATGCTAGAAATAAAACACAAAATTTACAAAAATTTGAAAGTCGTGTTGATATCTCTATATTGGCTATAGATGATACAGAGACAAACTTAGATATTTTAAGTTTATTTATATCTAAAAAATATCCTAACATTACATTGGATTTGGCAAGTGGAGGATATGAGGGAATAGGTATGTTTAAAATCAAAAAGTATGATATGGTAATGTTGGATTTAAAAATGCCTGGTCTTGATGGATTTGAAGTCTTTAACAAGCTAAAAGAGTTAGGATCACCATTACCTCCTGTATATGCATTTTCAGCTGATATATATAAATCAAATATTGATAAAGTTGAAGAGTATGGCTTTGCTGGTATGATAGAAAAACCTCTTCAACCACAAAAATTATATAAGATTATAGAAAGGATTATGCATGAATCAAATAATTGATAGGACTGTACAAATAGCACATGATTACTTAGGTGCATTTGGGTTTGAGGATGATAAGATAGACTCTACTGTTGCCAAAGGTATAGCTGAATTAGAGTTATATCTCGATAAGCTTAGAGAACTTATAAATAAAGAGTTTGATTTTGATACAGTAGATAGAGTGTTGCATACTATAAAAGGTATTTTATTTCAACTTGGCAATAGTGATGATGGTAGAAGTATAGATCAACTAAGAGATGAAGTAAATGCTGAAAACTATAAGATAAAAATAGAGGATTTGATAGATAAATTATAGTACCAAATTGGTACTATATGGAGTTTATAGAGCTTCTGTATCTTCTTCGTCTGTTCTGATACGGATAGCTCTTTGTACATCGCTTACAAAGATTTTACCATCACCTATTTTACCAGTTTTGGCAGCACCTTTGATAGCTTCTACTGCTTTGTTTGCATATTCTTCATCACTTACTACTATCTCTATCTTGATTTTAGGGATAAACTCTACTACATACTCAGCTCCACGATAAAGTTCAGAGTGTCCTGCTTGTCTTCCGTAACCTTTTACCTCAGATACTGTCATACCCTCGATCCCTGCTTCAACTAAAGCTTCTTTAACATCTTCTAGTTTAAATGGTTTGATAACTGCTTCTATCTTTTTCATGTATTTTTCCTTTTTTATAATAGTTAGACTAAACCATTATAGGTTTAGTGCTTGTTCTCCGTGAGTATCTTCATCAAGTCCTTTGAACTCAGCTTCTTCATCTACTCTACCACCACCTGTAAGTGCTGAAGATATATAAAATACAACTGCTGTTGCTATACTACTGTAGAGGATTGTAGTACCTATAGCCTTAAATTGAGCTAACATTTGGCTACCTAGCTCAAAATCATCAGGTTTTAAGTATGGTGCTACAAACAAAGCAGTAGCTATACTACCCCAAATCCCTACAAAACCATGCACCCAAAATGCATCCAAACTATCATCAACTTTGAAAAGTTTTTTAAACTTAGATACACCATAGAACCCTAATGCACCACCAACGATACCTATGATCATAGCACCAGCTACATCAGCACTACCACTAGCAGGTGTGATAGCTACAAGTCCAGCTACAGCACCTGATGCTCCACCGATAAGTGTAGCTTTTTTGTATGCGAGATACTCAACTATAAGCCATCCCATGACACCCATAGAAGCTGCTACATTTGTAACCAAGAAAGCATTACTTGCAACTCCATCTGATGCGAGTTGGCTACCAGCATTGAACCCAAACCAACCAAACCAAAGTAAGGCAGCTCCAAGAACCGTAAGTATAGGAGAGAAAGGTTTCATAGCTACTTTACCATAACCTTTTCTTTTGCCCAAAATCATAGCTACTACAAATCCTGCTATACCTGCATTGATATGTACAACAGTACCACCAGCAAAATCCATCTCACCAAAATCTAGTGTCTCTCCACCACCCCAAGCCCAATGAGTAATTGGTGCATAAACTACTAGTATCCACAGTGCAGCAAAGATAGTAAATGTAGAGAATTTAACTCTTTCTATCATCGCACCACTTGCGATTGCTACAGCGATAGATGCAAATGTACCTTGAAATGCCACAAAAAGTAGCTCTGGTATAGTACCACTAAGGCTTTTGTCTGTGATACCATCAAGCATTATCTTACCAGTACCAAAAAAATCTCCCTCTCCAAAAGCGATAGAGTACCCTGCTATCACCCACACAACAGTACCAACAGCAAATGCCATCAAACTCATACCCATTGTGTTTAGGATGTTTTTATGTCTAGTCATACCACCATAAAATAGAGCAATCCCTGCTGGGGTCATAAGCATAACAAGTGCAGTGGCAACTATCATCCAAGCAGTATCACTACCATTTAGTGAGTCTTGAGCAGATGCAATAACTGGTATTAGTAGTGCAAGAATAGTAAATCTTTTTATATTCATATCTTTTCCTTTTATATGATTTAATGATAGAATATTATCATTTTTTGATGATATATTTTATCTTGGTGTGCTTAAAAATTAATCAATCAATAGAGGAATCTCTAAAGTTACACTATTTGTTTGTATAAGATATGAGATAAAGCACTCTTTTGCAATATTAGATATCTTTGGATTGTTATCTATGGTATCATCAGAAATTATACTAAGGCGTATAATATGATAGTGCTTGTTATCTATGATGATATGCTCACCTACTAAAAACTTTAGTGTTATAGATATCTCTTTGGTTTTAGCAAATAGGTCAAATATCTTTCTAAGAAGTTTTGAAAATCTGTTTTGATCTATCTTAAACTCAGGTATATCAGGATCTGTTAAGAGTTTGAGGGATGTTTTGTATCTGCTTTTAAAAAGTGTGATATTGGCTTCAAGAAGTAAGTTTATATCTGTAAGCATTAGTTTGTCTGTATCTATTTTGATATTTTGTTTTACTTTTGGTGCATGATAAAATCTGATATATATTTGCTCTTCGGATTCATATCCTACAGTTATAGCATAAAAGCTAAAAGATTCATAATTCAAATATAAGGTTGTTGTTTTAACTCCAAAGTTTTGTGGTGCATACTGAAGTGCGATATTGTATATCTTGGATTTTAAGACATATCCTAAAAGAATTTCTGCTGAGTTATTAAGGTATAATATCTTGGCGTTGTTATCAAATAGTATAAAGGGACTGTTGTCGTTATCTATAAATGATTGAAAGTCTATATCATGCATCTATTTTATGCTCCAGTATTTTTTTTCTAAGTGTATTTCTGTTGATACCAAGTATGGATGAGAGTTTTAGTTGTGAATGATATCTAGCAAGTCCAGCTTGTATAAGAGGCTCTTCATATATATCTAAAAACTCTTTATATGCATTGTTGCCATCTATATGTTTGTATATGTAGTTGTATAGACTCTTTTTGATATCTTCTTTGCTCATGGATTTGTTTAAGATGTATTTATATATAGATGATTTTAAACTTTTAGTATTTTGTTGTAAATCTATATCGATATCATCTATATTTATATCTGTATCATTGTTATCTGATAGTATCTTTTGTGCCTCTGTGATATATAAATCGGTAAGATATAAGATATCTTCTTTTCTATCCTTTAGAGATGGCATATGATATATAAAAGCAAATATATCATCTATAAGATTTTGGTTTGTTATATAGTTTGCTGTGGCTATTATCTTTTTATCTTCTAGTAGTGTTATAGGAGTGTTTTGTATATGTTCAAAATCTGTAATAATAAGTTCATTGTTATGTTGAAGTGTATCTTTGAGTATCTCTGTATCTTTGGCACTTACCATAGGTAAATCACCAAATATGCTAGAGATTAATCCTTTTTTACCTATATGAGCTTCTCCTATAATGATAGAAGATACAAATAAACTTTTGGTTAGATTAAGACCTTTGATGATATCTTGAATAGTTGATGAGTTACTTATAAAGTTATACATTTATCGTCCAAAAGTTTTATTTTATTGTTAAATTATATCCAATATATGATAAAATCACTAAAAAATCTATCAAGGATATGATATCAAAGAGATATTTAAAGCATTTTGCTATAAACATCCTTATCTTACACTAGAACAAGCTATAGAGTATTTTTCTATATATGGTGGTATAGAAGATAGTGTAGGTTTGGAGTTTTTTGATGATGTCTTTACTTTGGTAGAGAGAAATTTTGTTGAACAGATGGTAGATTTTGAAAACTTGATATCACCATCATATATTTTAGAAGAACCATACAATAAGTTTTTGTCTATTTTGGCAAAAGGTGAGGGTAAGATACTATCTTCTTTACACAAAGCTAGATTGAGTGAAAATAATGGTATGGGTATAGTACAAGATCTTATAGATAGTGATATAGTATTTATAGAATACAGTAGAGAAAATCCTCTAAAAATCCATCCAAAACATAAACTAAAAAAAGAGTTAAGACGATACAAGATACAAGATAAAGTCAGGTTTGTCTTGCCTTTTTATAGGTTTTGGTTTGGATTTGTGATGCCTTTTTATCCAGAGCTTAAACAAGGTATGTCCACCAATTTTATAAAATACTTCAAACAGCATTACGAGATACTTAGGAGTTTGGTATTTGAACAACTATCCAAAGAGTTTATCATAGACTATTTTGCAGATAAAGATGAGATTATATCTTGTGATAGTTATTGGGATAAAGATAATGAATTTGATATCTTGGCAGTTACAAAAAGCCATAAGATAATATTGGCTGAGTGTAAATACAAAGATAGAAAAGTGTGC
>Ga0256828_1001240_pt1 | contig 16099 bp, 19 predicted proteins | sample CV88metaG_FD_185993 | JGI IMG/M metagenome (GOLD analysis project Ga0256828, IMG submission 185993) | Hydrothermal vent microbial communities from East Pacific Rise, Pacific Ocean - CV88 | ecosystem: Environmental > Aquatic > Marine > Hydrothermal vents | place: Pacific Ocean: East Pacific Rise...
ATGGCATATATCTTTAGTGGAAGATAGTGCGGAGAGTCTTGGAACATATTATAAAAATAAACACACAGGTACTTTTGGAGTTTTAGGTGCTTTTAGTTTTAATGGAAATAAGATCATCACAAGTGGTGGTGGTGGAGTTATAGTAACCGATGATGAGGAAATAGCAAAAAAAGCAAAGCATCTTACAACTACTGCAAAAATACCCCACCCTTATGAGTATAGACACGATATGATAGGGTACAATTACCGTATGCCAAACCTAAATGCAGCACTTCTTGTAGCACAGATGGAGCAACTAGATAAGTTTATAGAGAATAAAAGAGATTTAGCTTTAAAATATGAAGAGTTTTTTAATGATTATAAAGATATTTGGTTTATAAAAGAGCCAAAAGATAGTAGATCAAACTACTGGCTTCAAGCAGTTATATTGGATGATTTAGACAAAAGAGATAGGTTTTTAGAGTTTACAAATCAAAATGGTATTATGACAAGACCCATTTGGAAGCTTATGAACGAATTAGAGATGTTTAAAGATGCTCAATGTGGTGATTTAACCAATGCAAAATACCTAGAGGAGCGAGTTGTGAATATTTCAAGTAGTATAGTGATCTAAATGTTAATAAAACCAGAAATATTACTAATTGGTGGTGGTGGGCATTGCCATAGTGTGATTGATATAATAGAGCAAGAGGACAAATATACTATAGCTGGAATAATAGATAAAAAAGAGTTAATTGGTACAAAAGTATTAGATTATGAGGTTATAGGGTGCGATGATGATCTAGAAAAACTATATAAAAAATATAGTTATGCTATAGTAACGGTTGGACAAATCAAATCAAATAGTTTAAGAGTTAAATTATTTGATTTGATTAAATCTATAGGATATACTTTACCTACTATTATATCTCCATTTTCCTATCTATCAAAATATGCTAAAGTTGATGAGGGTACAGTTATCCATCATCATGCTTTAGTAAATGCAAATGCTAAAATTGGTAAAAATTGTATCATAAATACCAAAGCATTGATTGAGCATGATGTTATAGTGGAAGATAATTGTCACATCAGTACAGGATCTATCATAAATGGTGGAGTGGTAGTAAAAAGTGATACATTTGTAGGAAGTAATAGTGTTACAAAAGAGTATATCACTATAAAGAAGAGTAGTTTTATAAAAGCTAGGAGTTTAGTAGTATGAGTAGAGTTTTTATCATAGCTGAAGCTGGAGTGAATCACAACGGAAGTGTAGAACTAGCAAAAAAGCTTATAGATGTAGCAGTCGATGCAAAAGTAGATGCGGTAAAATTTCAAACATTTAAAGCGGAAAAGTTAGTAAGTAAAGATGCAAAAAAAGCTAAATATCAATCTAAAAATATGAATGATGGTGATGATAGCCAATACAATATGTTAAAAAAACTAGAGTTAGATATAGATACACATAAAGAGCTTATCTCCTATTGTAACACTAAAAACATTATGTTTTTATCAACCCCATTTGATCATGATAGTATAGATATGCTAGATAGTTTAGGATTAGAGATATTTAAAATACCAAGTGGAGAGATAACAAATCTTCCATATCTAAGACATATAGGAAGTTTGAAAAAGCAAGTAATACTTTCAACTGGAATGGCTAATATTGGGGAGATAGAGGATGCTTTAGATATATTGTATAAGGCAGGAACTATAAAAGAGAATATCACAGTTCTTCATGCAAATACAATGTATCCAACCCCTATGGAGGATGTAAATCTAAATGCTATGGTAACCATTGGTAAAACTTTTGATATAAAATATGGATATAGTGACCACACATTAGGTATAGAGGTACCCACAGCAGCAGTTGCTATGGGTGCAAGTTGTATAGAGAAACATTTTACACTAGATAAAACTATGAGTGGACCAGACCATAAAGCTAGTCTTGAACCCCATGAGCTAAAAGATATGGTAAAAGCTATAAGAAATATAGAAGTTGCAATGGGAGATGGTATAAAAAAACCAAGTAGAAGTGAAACACCAAATATACAAATTGCTAGAAAATCTATTGTAGCATTACACGATATAAAAAAAGGTGAAATGTTAACAGAAAATAATTTAACTATTAAAAGACCAGCAAAAGGTATAAATCCTATGAGATGGGATGAGATAATTGGAACTATTGCCCAAAAAGATTATAAAGCAGATGAGTTGATATGAAACGAAAAATATGTGTAGTTACAGGTACTCGTGCAGAATATGGACTTATGTATTGGTTGATGAAAGAGATACAAAATGATGAAGATTTACAGTTACAACTAATTGTAACAGGGATGCATTTAAGTCCAGAGTTTGGACTAACTTATAAAACTATAGAGAAAGAGTTTACAATAGATAAAAAAATAGAGATGTTACTCTCTAGTGATAGTGCAGTTGGTATATCTAAATCTATGGGGTTAGCTCAAATCTCTTTTGCTGAAGCTTTTAGTGAGTTAAAACCAGATATTTTAGTAGTTTTAGGGGATAGATATGAGATCTTTTCAGCAGTTAGTTCTGCTATGGTAGCTCGTATCCCTATAGCTCATCTTCATGGTGGTGAAAAAACTGAAGGTGCTTTTGATGAGTCGATAAGGCATAGTATCACTAAGATGAGTCATCTTCATTTTACAGCTACAAAAGAGTACCAAAATAGGGTGATTCAACTAGGTGAAGATCCAAAAAGGGTATTTAATGTAGGTGGATTAGGGATAGAGAATATAAAAAGATTAAAACTACTTTCAAAAGATGAGTTTGAAAGATCAATAGATTTTAAACTAAATAAAAAAAATATCTTAGTGACATACCACCCTGTAACTTTAGAGAACTCAACTGCAAAAGATCAATTTCAACAACTACTAGATGCTATAGATAGTTTAGAGGATACAAATATCATATTTACTAAAGCAAATAGTGATACAGATGGTAGAATCATAAACTCAATGATCGATCAGTATGTGTCAAAAAATAGTGAAAATTGTGTAGCATTTACATCTTTGGGTCAACTTAGATATTTAAGTGCTTTACAATATGTTGATGCTATGGTTGGAAATAGCTCTAGTGGACTACTAGAAGCTCCTAGCTTTAAAATAGCCACTATTGATATAGGTGATAGACAAAAGGGTAGATTAAAAGCTAAAAGTGTTATAGAGTGTTCAAACAATAAAATAGATATAATCAAAAGTTTTAAAAAACTTTATACAAAAGAGTTTCAAGATAGTTTAATAGATACAATAAACCCTTATGGTGATGGATGTGTAAGTAAAAAGATAATCAGAGTATTAAAAGAGGTGGATTTAAAAAATATTTTGAAAAAAGAGTTTTATGATATTAATTAAAATAAATTTTTTGGTAAACTTCTAGTATGAAAAAAGAGTTAATAATATTTGATATGGATGGAACATTAATAAATAGTGGTATAGCAATTAGTAACACTATAAATTTTGTAAGAGAAAATATAGGGTTACCTATAATGGATAGTGATATTTTATTGTCACAAATAAATAACCCAGATATAAATGCAGCAGAATATTTTTATGGTACTAAAGAGTTTACCGATGAACAAACTAAATTATTTTGTGAATATTATGATAAAAATTGTGTAAAAGAGATAGCTTTATATGATGGTATAAAAGATATGTTAGATGAACTATCAAAAGATTATAGGTTGACTATAGCTACAAATGCATCTATAGAGTTTGCAACAAAAATGGTTAAATATTTAAATATAGATCACTATTTTGAGATGATTATCGGTGCAAATTGTGTAGAGAAACCAAAACCTAGTCCAGATATGATTATTGAGACTATAGATAAGATGAATGTAGAGCAGGAAAAAGCCATACTTATTGGTGATAGCTTAAAAGATAAAGAAGCTGCAATTAGAGCTAAAATAGATTATATTTTAGTAGATTGGGGATTTACAACTTATAAAGAGGCAGAAGCTGTAAGTAATCCCCAAGAGATTAAGAATAAAATATTAGAGTTTATTTAAACTCTAATTCTGAAATTATATTTATAAATTTAATAAAATCAAATGGTTTTAACAAATAGTTATCTACACCTAACTCTTCTGCACTTTTTATATACTCAGGTTCTGTGTGAGCTGACATAATAATTACAGGAATATTTGCATCTACTTCCCTGATACTTTTTATAAGTTCTAGACCATTCATCACTGGCATATTTATATCTGTAACTACAAGATCAAAATCATTTGTTGCTTGAAACTTTTCGAAAGCAACTTTTCCATTCTCTGCAGTTTCAAAATTTGCTTTTAATTTTGTAAGTGTGTCACTAATTATTGTTACTAGATCTGTTTCATCTTCTACAAAAAGTATCTTCAATGATTGTAGTTTTGCAATTTTTTCTTGCATTTTAATCCTTTAGTTCATCTTTATGTACAACAGTTTCTATATCCATAATTACAAGCATTTGACTATCTTCTAGTCTTACAAAACCTTTTAGGTATTTTGAAGGTATAGCCGATCCCATATCAGATACTGGATATAATTGTGTATTATCTAGTTTTTGTACATCATCAACTTTATCTACAACTAAACCTATCATTCTATTGTCATTTGTTATTACAGCAATTACAGCTGTATTTTCATCGTATACAACTTTGCTTGTACCAAATTTTACTCTAATATCTAAAATAGGAACAACTTCCCCTCTTAAGTTTATAAGACCTTTTACCCATTCACTAGTATTTGGTAATGTAGTAATAAGATCTGGATATGTTAATATCTCTCTAATTTTTGGTAACTCAACTGCATATTTCATGCTTCCTAAGATAAATGTCATATATTCATCTTGATTCATACTATTATATTCTCTCTCTTCAACTGCCATTTAATATCCTTTATATTTTTTTAGATTGTAGATTTATTTCAAACTACTCTTTTCTTTTCCACTCTTTGTAAAGTGCATCGTGTTCTGCTATCTCATCTTTACTAGGTTTTCTTCTACAAGATAGGTACCCTCTTGATCCATCACAAGTCTCAAATGGATAAACAGTAGCATAAACCCAGTAGTATCCACCATTTTTAGTGGCATTTTTTACATATCCAGACCAAACATTACCACTTTTTACTGTATCCCAAAGTGATTTAAATGCAGCTTTTGGCATATCTGGGTGTCTAACTATATTGTGTGGTTGACCAACTAACTCATCTAAGTTATATCCTGCAATTTTACAAAAATCATCATTTGCAAAAGTTATAGTACCCTTAGCATCTGTTTCACTTACTAAAAAAGCATAATCATCTAATACTGTTTCATTCATCTAATTATCCTTTTAGTTAAACTTTTTTGTTTGTGCATAAGAAACTAAACTATCAGCAATATTAGAAACCTCTGCCGCTATATGAGAAACATTGTCTGTTTCTTGAGCATTCTCTTGAGTTGCTTTGTCTAGTATTGAGATCACATCATTTATCTGCTCTATCCCTGTCATCTGCTCTTTTGAAGCAGCACTTACATCTTCTATGATATTGATAGTTTCATTTGCATTTGAGTTTAATGTTTCATACCCTTGAATCATATCATCAGATACTTTTTTACCCTCATTTGCTTTAATTGCAGCAGATTCAACTAAACTTTTGATCTCATTTGCAGCATCTGCAGATCTTGAAGCTAGATTTCTCACCTCTTGAGCAACAACAGCAAAACCTTTACCAGCTTCACCAGCAGTTGCAGCTTCAACCGCAGCATTTAGTGAAAGGATATTTGTTTGGAAAGCTATCTGATCAATAACTGTAATAGCATCGTTAATAGCTGTTACTTGAACATTGATCTCATCCATTGCACTTGATGTTTGGTTTGCTAATGACATACCATTTTTAACGGCACCTTGCACTTTACTACCTAATTCTGACATTTTTACAGCATTTGTTGCATTGTCTCTTGTGATATTTGTGATCTTCTCAACAGCGATTGTTGTCTCTTTTAGAGATGAAGCTTGTTGTGTAGATTTAGTTGCTAATTTTTGTATAGAACTGTTCATATTAGTTGCATTCTCTTCTAATATTTGACCATTAGATAGGTTCATCTTAGCAGTGTTAGATAGAGATTCCCCAAGCATATTTACACTTTGCATAACAGCTAGCATATCTTCTTTAAGTTTTGGATTTATATTTACTTTTTCTCTATAGTCATCATGAGTATATGCATTTAATGTTTGTTGTAATTGAGACATATTGTTACCCATAGTATTTATCATATTATTAATAGTGTTAGTAAGAGTAGTAATCATAGGGTTCTTACTAGTAGAGTGTATCTTACATTTAAAGATACCTTGTTCTATCTTATCAGATGTTAAAGTTATCTCACCAATAACTTTCATATCCTCTTTTATACCTTTATCAATCTCTACAACTTTTTGTTGCCATCTATTTAAAAGTTCATCTACACTACTGTTTCCAGATGTTTTGTTAAATGTAAATTGGTTTTTTCTATAGGTTACTAGCTCTAAAAACTCATCAAAAAATTGATCTAATACATTTAAGTCATTTTGTCCTATCATTCCAAACATTATATACTCTCCAAATTATTATTTATTATATTATACTTTAAAGAACCTTATATTAAACAAAAAACTTACTAATTATGGTGTAAATAAAATTTTTCTACCATCTTTATACTCTATGTAGATCACAATTTGTTTATTTTTTTGGACTTTCATCTTGAGTTTAGTTATATTTTTATCTAAAATATCTATGTAAGCATCATCGAAGAAGTTATCTCTTAGATCTTTTATATTGAATCTATCTTTACTCTCAATTCTTAAAAAATCTCCATTTTTAGATAGCATATATGTAACATTTGTATAGAAAGGGTTGTGGTATATTGTAGATGTAGTAAATAGTAATATACTATTTTTATCTTTATTGGTAATTATGTTGTTATTAGTTATTTTATTATTTTTTGATATCATATCAAGAAATAATATCTTTTTTATATAATCTTCTGTTTCCCTTTTTTCAAGTTTAGATGCAAAAAAATTGTTACTTTTTTGTGTCATATCTAATGCTTGATATAAAAATAGTATGATAATCATAAAAAGAGATATAGAAACTAATATCTCAATTAGGGTAAATGCTTTTTTATTTTGCATATTAATAGTTTAGTTTAAAAGAGTAAAATAGTTTATTTGTAGAATCTTTAATTTTATATGAAGACTCTATAACATTTGCTGTTTTTATATACTCATTATCTGGTAGATAAATATCCTTTAGTTTTCTATCTTTTATCTCTATTTTTACTTTTTTTAACTCTTTTCTTATATTGTCATCATCTAAATCTATCTCATCACTTAGTATTATATTTTTATTTTTAGTGTTACTAGATGTAGCAATAAGTGCTATGTAGCTATTGTTTAGAGCAGATGTTTTAAATCTATCAAGATAAAAGATATTGTTTTGTTGTATCTGTAAAACTGTAGCAATAACTATAGTTATAAGCATAACTGAGATTAGAACTTCTGTTAAAGATAGTGCTTGTCTCAACTCTATTTTATCCCCACTCTTATAGCTTCATCTAAAGATGTTGTACCATTTTTTATCATAGATTTTATTTGTGAACTTAATGTTACCATCCCATTTGCTATAGCTATTTGCATAAGTTGTTCATCATCAACCTCATGTTGCAATGCACTTTTTACCGCATCATCTATCACAAAAAGTTCAGCAATAGCAACTCTACCAACATACCCAGTATGGTTACAGTTTGGGCAACCTTTTGCTTTGTATACTTTTAGATTCTCATCTAGGTCAAACTCCGCTAGATGGTGTTCTGCAACTATATCTTCCACTTTACAATCATCGCAAAGCTTTCGCACAAGTCTTTGAGCTAGTACACCTAAAATAGATGATGAGATAAGAAACCTCTCTAGACCCATATCTATAAGTCTAGTAATAGAAGCAGGGGCTCTATTTGTATGTAGTGTAGAAAATACTAAGTGACCTGTAAGTGCAGCTTGTATAGCTATAGATGCTGTTTCACTATCTCTTATCTCACCTATCATTATCACATCTGGATCTTGTCTTAGTATACTTCTAAGCCCCGAAGCAAATGTAAGACCAACCTTTTCATTTACTTGAATTTGGTTTATATTATCACTTTTATACTCCACTGGATTTTCTACAGTGATTATGTTTTTTTCAGGTGATTCTATAGTTTGAAGTAGGGCATGTAGTGTTGTAGATTTACCACTACCTGTGGGTCCAGTTACAAGGATCATACCATATGAGTTTTGGGTTAGTTTTGCTAATTTTGATGTGATATTATCAGAAATTCCTAGATTTTCTAATGTAGGTATATCATCACTTTGCATCAATATCCTCATAACAACTCTTTCACCATAAAAAGTTGGCAATATAGATACCCTTATATCTAAAGTTTTTCCAGCAATTTTAATAGCAGTTCTTCCATCTTGAGGTACTCTTTTCTCACTTATATCAAGATCAGATATAACTTTTATCCTACTTACAACTAATGACATTATATTTTTATCTAGTTCTATATGTTTTACTAAAACACCATCAACTCTATATCTTACTTCACCTTTAAACTCATGAAGCTCTATATGAATATCACTAGATTTTTTCTTAACCGCTTGATAAAATAGTGAATTTACAAATTTGATAATAGGAGCAGACTCTTCGCTTGTCATAATATCTGAAGATGTTTTTAGAAACTCAGATATACTTATATCATCCTCATCTACAACTGCTTCCTCTGTAGTTTGAGTAATATCAGACATCTGTTTATCTGTTTTTGATTCTATAAATTTATTGTAGAGTCTATCAAATGATTGTTCATTTAAAAATATAACATCTAGGTCTATATCTTGTTTTGATAGGTAATCAAAAGAGATACTAAGATGTTGTTTAGTAACTGCTACAACAATATTTTCATCTATTTTTGTAAATAGCACAAAATTTTTAAGTGCTTGTTCGTAGTTGTCGTACTCTACAACTTCAAGGTTTAGATTATGTATCTCTTTACTATTAAACATAATTATATACCAAATATCTCTTTTAATCTTTGCTCATGAATTCTTTGATTTTCATCTAACTCTTCATTTTGTTGCTCTTTTTTATCATCCTCATAATCTTTTTTATCTTCACTAAAATCTACCATATCCTCTTTTAGCTCATCCTTAGATTTTTCAAGTGCTAATCTCTCTTGCTCTCTTCTTAAATCATCTTTATGTGCTGCAAATTTTGCTTGATTTAGTCTTAGAACCGCATCTTTTGTATATTTGTCTTCAAGTAGTTTTAGTTGAGCTAATTGATCTCTTACATATGTAAGATCTTTTGTTTTTGGTACAATATATGGTGTGATGATTATCACTAGATTTATTTTGTCATTTACCTCTCTTTTATTTCTAAATAAAGCGCCAAGGTATGGTATATCTCCTAAAAGTGGTATCTTATCTACTGTGTACTCTTTTTTAGCTTTTATATATCCACCAAGTATGATAGACTCACCATTATTTACAATGGCAGTTGTTACTAGATCTTTTTTTGTGGTGTTTGGTTGGTCATTTGTAGTTGTTTGTGCTACATCTTCAACTTTTGTACTTATATTTAATAATACCTTATCACCATTTGAGATTCTAGGTTTTACTTTTAGAGTTAGACCTATATCCTCTCTTTTATATGTATCGTTTATATTTCCACCTGAAGTAGTTGTTGTACCTGTTTTTATACTTCTAGTCTCCCCTACATATATAGATGATTCTTGATTGTTGATACACAATAAAGATGGTTCACTTACAATATCAGCTGCTCCATTTTGGTTTAGTAGGTTAATAGTTGCTCCAAGAGCTAAACCTTTTGTAAGTGTTGGTGTCTCAAGTCCCATAACAGATGGTGAGATAGCAAGTGCATCTCCACCCATATTTGCAGCAAATGTCAAAAGACCATCATTAGCACTAGATGCTCCACCCATTAGACCATATTTTATCCCCACCTCTTTTGTTTTAGATTCACTTATCTCTATTATTCTAGCTTGTACATAAACCTGCTGTCTATCTACATCTAGTTTTGTAATAAGTGATTTAAAATAGTTTATCTCATTTTTTGGTCCCATTAGGATTATAGAGTTAGACTCATTATCTGTAGAGATAAATGGTTTGTCATTTTTATCTTTATATACTTTTTGTTTTACGATCCCATCTATGATTTTTACTACATTTTTAGACTCTGCATTTTTTAGATATACCACATCTACTATTTTCTCTACAAAACTCTCTTTTTTGTCTATACTTTTTATATAGTTTACTAAAAAATCGATATTCTTTTTCTTACCAATTAGCATAATAGTATTTGTGTCTTTATTTAGAAGTATCTGAACCTTCTCTTTCTCTATTTTATAGTTAAATACAGATTTAGCTATATTGTTTAGAGTAGTTACTGTTTTTGTACCATCGATATTTTTTAATGTAACATTTTGAATATCTTTTTTAGAATCTTTAGTTATAGTTTTTATAATCTCTTTTATAGTTTTTATATTTTGTACAAAATCTGTGATTATAATTGCATTAGATTGTTTATCTGTCACAAGTTTTGCAGACTTAGATAAAAAATGTCTAATTTTTGAGCTTATATAATCTACATTTGAATATTGTATATTAAATATCTCAGTTATCATCTGATATTCATTTATATTATCTTTATTTGAGTAAACTGGTGGGTTATATTTAGAGGCATCATTGATCTTTACAACTCTTAGTATCCCTTGATTATCTACTATTGTATAACCTTTAGAAGATAGTACATATATAAGGATGTTTAGTAGGTCATCTTTATATATTGGCTTATTTGATATAAAATCTACCTTACCTTTTATTTTGCTAGTCATTAAGATATTTTTATTTATAATCTTAGATGTGATTTTTATAAAATCTACTATCTCAAGATCTTTAAAGTTTACATTTATCTGCTCTTTTGCAAATATATTTATATTTATTAGTAATCCTATAACTACACCAATAACATATCTATTTAATCTCATATTCTAACTCCATCTCTTGATTGTCTCTCATTATCTCAAAACTTAAATTTTTTGTTCTATTTAATTTTTTATATACACCAAATGCATCGGCATAACTTTTTAAAGCTATATTATTTACTTTTTTTATAATATCACCCTTTTTTAAACCCAGTTTCTTAAATATACTATTTTTTGCTATAGATTTTATGATAAATCCGTCTAGTTTACCATCTACTTTATAGTCTTGTATATTTATCTCTCTCCACACTTTAGATATATCTTTTGTATAGTTATCTATTAGTTTTCTTTTTAGAATGTATCCATTGTTGGATTCTTCAATTTTTATATCCTCTGGTACAGTTTTTTTGATATTTGTATCTTTACCAATAGTATAATTATCTGTTTTTTTATCTGCTTTTATCTCAAGCTTATACTCTTTTTTATGTTTTGAAAATATAACATAATTTTTATAAAGTAGTTTTAATTTATAGTTTTTAAAAACATCCCCAACACTTAAAATATGTGTTTTATCGGATGATTTTTCAGAGATGATTATCCATCCCCCATTATTTTGTGTAGAGTAGATAGCTTTTAAGATTATATTTGATATAAGTTTATAATCTGTTTTTTTCTTTTTTTTAGTTTTTTTCTTTTCTACTACAATTTTCTCTTTGAAATTTTGATATATTTTATATTTGGTATATTCTACATCATAATTTACTTTTTGAACTGTAAGTATAGGTTTTTTAGGAAGATAGATATATAAAACTGTATTTATGATATAAGCTATTAGAAAGATTATAAAAAAAGGTATAGTTGCTTTTATTATTTGATTAAAATTTATATTCATAACTATAATACTCCCTTTTTTTATCTTTATTTTTAACTTTTTTTAACACTCTAGTTAATTGTCTATATTTAGATCTAAATGATCTAGATACAATAATATCTATTTTGATAACTCTATTTAACAGATCTACATACCCTTTAGCTTCACCTTGAGTAAATTTAGATGATATATCTATTTTAAGTGGGTCTAAAATAGAATGAGATATATTTATAGATCGTATTGTTTGAGGTGCAAATTTATTAAATGCACTATTTACTATAATATTTCTAATATCTATTTTAGTTGAAAATATATATGTTGCAATATCTAGTTTTGATATATCTGCTACATCTATATTCTCATATTTTATATTAAGATTTTGGATCTTTAATCCAAAATAGTTATCTACTATACTGGTTTGAGATAGTTCTATCTTTTCACGATATAGTTTTTTTACCCCCATAAAATATAGATTCTCTTTTGGTAGAAGAGCTATAAATATTGCGATGAAAAAAACTATATATGATATTGTTTTTAAAATAAATTTCATATTATTTACCTATTTCCAGATATAGACTATCTTTTTTTATATTTAGTTTTAAGATAATTAGATTTGCATTTAATATCTTATTTACAAATCTATCTATATCTCTAGTAGATATTTTTTGTATATCTATTATGATATTTTTTTTATTTGTTCTCATATCTATATCTTTTAATCTAGATTGTTTTATAATCTTCTCTATAGTAGATATGATTTTTTTCTTATTGTTCCATCTATTTTTTAAAGTGCTATACTCATTTGCTAAAATTTTTGTCTCTTTTAATATATCGTTTTGAGATTTAAGCTCTATAGTTGATTGTTTTAATAAAAACAACGAGAAGAGCAATAAAGCTAAACTTATAAGTAGTATTATAATCGGATCTATTTTTTTCATATCGATAATCCTATTGTTACTATATTATCTTTTTGAGATATGCTATCTATCTTATATTTTTTCTTGATATATCTTTTGATCTTTTTCGTTGATATATCTTTGAATTTAAAAATAAATTTATTGTTTTTGTAATCTATTGAGTACAATGTGGCTTTATTGTGTTGCTTGTATAGTAAGATATACTCTAGTAACTCTCTTAATTTGATCTGTTTTTTATATAGTTTTTTAAACCTCTTTATTACAGATTTAGTTTGTAAAGATGTACTTAACATCTTAGAATCTGTTTTTATCTTCTCTATTTGAATAGGTGTTTTATCTATAACTGAAATATTAGCTATATATTTTCCAAAGTTTAATAGTGCTAATAATATAAATATTATAGAGATGGTATATGCAGTTTTATTATCTATATATTTAGAACTAGAGTTTATAGCAATAGTATCTTTTGATAGTTCTATCTTATCTAGTTCTATTTTAGTTGGATTTTCAATATTGATAGATGATGGTATTTTTACTAAAATATCATCTATATACCCAAAGATTTGATCTTCTATTATGAAAAAACTGTTTTGATCATCTTTAAAATACTCTAGTTCAATTTGTCCAAAGTGTATATTTCTGATCTGATTTATATTAAGGTTAGCATTTTTTATACTATCTAATATTTTTAACTCATCGTAAGCAAACCCTAAATATCTATTTTCATCTATTTTTTTTGCATAAAATTTTAGATTTTCTATATCTATAAACTCCTCAAATAGATTTGGAAGTACATTCAATACATCTTTTGTAGAGTTTAAAGGTAGTTCAAATATACGTACCCAATATAGCTGTGGTGATAATATAAGATTTACTTTACTAGTTATATTAAAATTTGAGCTATTGTGTAAAAAAAGATTTATATCATTTTTAGAGTTTAAAATTTCAATTTCCTTAATATTTAATAAATTATATTATATCTTTTTTTTCTTTTGAATAGATTATAACTTTAAGATATATTTTGTATAATAATAAAAACACAATATGAGAGGATTAAATAGATGGCAAAATCAAAAGAACATAGCTTTGATATATCTGCAAAACTAGATATGCAAGAGATGAAAAATGCGATAATTCAAGCACAAAAAGAGGTAGATAATAGATACGATTTTAAAGGGATAGAAAAAGAGTACGATCTAAATATCGGTGCAAAAGTTGTAACACTTCTAAGTGCAAGTGACAATAAAATAGATGCTATGAAAGATATACTTATCTCTAAAATGAACAAAAGAGGTGTATCTATAAATTCACTTGAAGAGTTAAAAAGTGAAGATGCAAGTGGAAATAATAGAAAATTTACATATAAAATAGTAGATACAATAGAGAGTGATGAGGCAAAAGTTATCCAAAAAGAGATAAAAAGTCTAAAGTTAAAAGTAACAGCTGCAAATCAGGGTGAAGAGATAAGGGTAAGTGGAAAAAACCTAGATGACTTACAAAAAGTTATGAGACATCTAAAAACACTAGAGCTAAAAGCTCCTTTGGTTTTTGATAATTTTAGATAAATTCAGCGAAATTATCTCTATATTTAGATACAATAGCCAAATATTTTAATCAAGGAAATAAACTATGACAATAGTAACAGGAGCAACAACTGCTATTATAACACCATTTAAAGATGGTAAATTAGATGAACAAACTTATGCTAAACTTATCCAAAGACAAATAGATAACGGTATAGATGCGGTTTGTCCAGTAGGAACAACTGGTGAGAGTGCAACACTAACTCACGATGAGCATAAAAGATGTATAGAGATAGCTGTAGAGGTTTGTAAAAATAGCTCTACAAAAGTTCTAGCTGGTGCAGGAAGCAATGCTACACATGAAGCTGTAGAGATCGCTCAACATGCACAAAAATGTGGAGTAGATGCAATATTTTCTGTATCTCCATACTACAATAAACCATCGCAAGAGGGTCTTTACCAACACTATAAAACTATAGCAGATGCTGTTCCAGATCTTGGATTTATGTTATATAATGTACCAGGGAGAACAGGAGTAGATATTCAAGCTTCTACAGTGATACGGCTTTTTGATGATTGTAAAAATATCTATGGTGTAAAAGAGGCAACTGGAAGTTTAGATAGAGTTACACAGCTTTTATCTCAAAGAGCAGATCTTAAAGTTTTAAGTGGAGATGATGCTATAGATTATCCTATTCTAGCAAATGGTGGAGCGGGTATTACTTCTGTTACTGCAAATATCTTACCAGATCTAAAAAGTGGTTTAGTTCATGCTGCACTTGATGGTGATTTTGCAAAAGCAAAAGAGTTAAACGATAAACTATACCCTATAAATACAGCACTTTTTTGTGAATCAAACCCTATTCCAATTAAAGCGGCTATGTATATAGCAGGGCTTATAGATACTTTAGAGTATAGATTACCTTTAACACCACCAAGTAATGATAGTATGAAACTACTTGAAGATGTACTATCTCAATATAATATCGTAAAATAGTGTAGTAGATATGTACACTATTTTAGGTCTGCTTATACTATTTTTAATAGTTATTTTTTCAGTTTTACTATACTTTAAATCGAAAAAATCAAGACAAGCAGACTTAGATAATGGTATTTGCCCATCTTGTGGTGCAACTACAAAAAGCTTCAAAGATCCAACAACAAACACACTTTTTAAAGTAGAATCTATAAGATCAAGAGTTATTAAAAACCACGGTTGCTCAGGTATAAAAGAGATAGAATATATCTGTAGCAGTTGTGGACTAAAAGAGATCCATACCTCAGTGGGTCAAGGGTGTAGTTTGTAAAAATAGATTAGATACTCTTATTTATAAAATGTTTAAATCATTTTAGATATAATGAATACAAATAATAAATAAAAGAGAATAATAAACTATGAAAAAAAATATTTCTATCATCATACTAGCTGCTGGTAAAGGTACACGGATGAAGTCATCGCTACCTAAAGTTCTACATAAAATATCTGGTAAAGAGATGCTTTACTACTCTATAAAAGAGGCTCAAAAATTAAGTGACGATATACATGTGGTGCTATACCATCAAGCAGAACTAGTACAAAAAGAGATGGAGAAATATTTCTCAAATATCAATTTTACTATACAAGATCATGAAAACTACCCGGGTACTGGTGGTGCTGTGATGGGAATGACACTAAAATATGACAAAACTTTAGTTTTAAATGGTGATATGCCACTTATTCAAAAATCAGAGTTAGAAAACTTTTTAATGGATGATGATAGTGCTATAGTTATGAGTGTGCTTGAGTTAGATGATGCTACTGGATATGGTAGAGT
>Ga0256828_1001241_pt1 | contig 16098 bp, 14 predicted proteins | sample CV88metaG_FD_185993 | JGI IMG/M metagenome (GOLD analysis project Ga0256828, IMG submission 185993) | Hydrothermal vent microbial communities from East Pacific Rise, Pacific Ocean - CV88 | ecosystem: Environmental > Aquatic > Marine > Hydrothermal vents | place: Pacific Ocean: East Pacific Rise...
CTTGAATATTTTGGAGATCCTGAAACAAGTTCAGAATGACGGGTGATAGGAAGTTAAAAATTAAAAATTAAAGATTTTGGAAGCAAGGTTTCAACCTTGCCAAGAGTTTGTTTGCAATAAAGAGCTTTTGTTAAGAGTGAAGTCTTGGTTCTAAAAAGAGTTCAAAGTTATAAAGGTTAAATATGTTTAAAGTTATATCTAAAAGTTTAAAAGATATTTTAAGTCCGGCAGTTTTGGGTTTTATTATAAAAATTGGGCTTGGAAGTTTTATTTTAATGGGCTTGATTTTATGGTTGTTTTGGGGTAGCTTTAGTGCTTTGATAGCTGGTTTGGTTTCGCATATACCACTTATTGGAAGTTTGGGCTTTGTGCAGTCAGCTAGTTCATTTTTGGGGGCTTTGATTGTTGGTTATGGTTTGGTTATTGCTTTAATTTCTATTCTTACATCTCTTTATAGTCCAAAACTTTTAGTTAAATTGGCAAAAAAGAGTTATCCAACTGTTGAAGCCAGAGACTATAGTAAAATTTCAAAATCTATTTTTTATAATATAAAAGCAACTGTAATTTTTATAGTTTTATTAATTTTATTTTTGCCACTTATTTTTGTGCCAATTTTAGGACAAATTGTAATGCTTTTTTTATGGGCAATACTTTTAAAAGAGCCAACATTTTATGATGTATCATCACTATTTATAAAAAATGAAAATGAGTATAAGGGTGAACGCTCTATATGGATAGTTGCTCTAATAGCATCACTTTTTAACTTTGTTCCAATACTTAACATTTTTGCTCCAATTTTTGCTCAAATTATGTTTATGCACTGGATATTGCCACGAATTAAGTAAAATATTTCAAAAATAGTTAAAAATTGTATTAAAATTAAACTCACTTCCAATAAATCGATATTTTATATTTCATATTGTCATATAATTGATAGATAGTTGCATTATTGTCATATAATTTCTTTAACTTAATAGTTAAGGAGCAACAAATGAAAAAATTATTTATTTTAATTTTTCTTGGTATTTTAGCAGTAAACTCTGCATATGCAGATAATTGTTCGATAGTAAAAGGAACAGTATGGAGTGATGAGAATGCAGATGGTATTCAAAATGATAATGCAACTTTAGTTACTGATGGTATTAAAGTTTATTTATATAATGAAGATAATGAGTTGGTAGATGAGAGTAATGTAGATGAAAATGGAAAATATGAGTTTGATGTAGTATGTGGAACTTATTATATTAAAGTTGATAAGGGTGATTATAACTACTATTCACCAATGAATGTAGGAGATGATGATTTAATTGATAGTGATGTTAATAGCAATGGAAAGAGTGAGTTGTTTGATATAGATGCAGGTGAAACAAAAGTTTTAGATGCAGGATTAAACTGTGGATGCGATGAGAAAGCAACACTAAATGGAAAAGTTTGGTTTGATAAAAATTCAAATGGAGTTGAAGATGCAGGAGAAAGTGGCATTGAGGGTGTAGTAATTCATCTATTAAAAGAGGGTGAAGATACAGGAGTAACTACTACAACTGATAGTAATGGTAACTATGAGTTTAGTGATTTAGAGTGTGGATTTAATTACTCTATAAAAGTTGATAAACCAAGTGCATATGATAACTTTACAAAAGAAAATATTGGAAATGATGATAGTAAAGATAGTGATGTAAATAGCAGAGGCGTAAGTGATGAAGTTGGAATAGATGAGTGCCAAGATTATAGTAATTTAGATGCAGGTCTTATTAAAAATGATGATAATGGAAGTGGTAACGATAATAAAAATGAGAATAAAACAGCTTGTATAGGCGATTTTATGTGGTATGACAAAAACTTAAATGGTGTTGAGGATAAAAATGAGCCAGGAGTTGTGGGAATTGGGGTGTATCTTTATGATAATAATGGTAAACTTTTAGCTACAACTCAAACTGATAGCAATGGAAAGTATAATTTTTGCGGTTTGAGTGATGGTGAGTATAAAGTTAAATTTGATGAACCAGATACTTACTTATTTACAAAAAGAGATATTGGAGATGATAGTAAAGATAGTGATGTAGATAGCAAAGGGTGGAGTCATAATATAATCATTAAAGATGCAAAAGATGATTATAGCATTGATGCAGGGTTATATTGTGAATGTGATGACTATAAAGTTAATACAAAAGAGTATAAAAAATTAAAAGCTGATATATCTTTAGAGATGATTTTAGGATTACTACTATTTATAGTTATTGCAACTGCAACACTAAAATATAGAAAAGATATGCCATATAATGAGGAAAATTAAAAATAGTATGGTATAATGTGTCTAAAAAAGGTGTAAAAATGAGAAAAGCTTTTACAATGTTAGAAATTATTTTTGTAATAGTAATTATTGGAATATTATCAGCTGTAGCAATACCTAAATTTGCAACTAATAGAGATGATGCAACTGTTACTCAAGGAATTTCAACACTTGCATCTATTAGGAGTGCAATTTCACAAGAGGCACAAAGAAGACAGATGGAGGGTAATTATACTGCTATTAATAATATTGGCGGAAAGATAGATGCAGCATCGGCAGGAAATGATAAACCAATATTTGATTTCTTTGATACAGATAACAATGGAAATCCACCAGCTAATCCTAATAGAGTATTAGAGTATCCTCCTTATGCTTGTAAGAATTCAACAGCAGAGGGTTGCTGGATAAGAACAGGTTCTAATACATATGAATATAAGCTTCCTGGTTTAATTAGGGCAGCTCTTAATGATAAAAACGCTAAGTTTATACTTCAAAATAATAGATTTGATTGTAATGATGGTGGAGATTCGGATATAAAAAAAGCTTGTAGAAAACTAGAGCGCTAATGCACTATTATCAAGTAGCATTAATAAATTCAAGCGCTCCACTGCTAACTTATAGTTCTAACTTTAGTTTAAAAGAGGGCGATATAGTTTTAGCTCCTCTTAAAAGCTCTACAAAAAGAGCAGTTGTTTTAAAAGAGGTTCAAAAACCAGATTTTGAGTGTTCTGATATTTTAGAGCTAGATAAACTGCGCTACACACAAGAGCAAATTGAGATTGCAAATTTTATAAAAGATTACTACTTTAGCTCTTTTGGTGAGGCTATAGGATTATTTTATCCACAACTACAAAAGCCTATAAATTTAGAAAAAATAGAGCCAAAAGAGCTTCCAAAACTTACACAACTTCAAGAAAAAGCACTAAATGAAATTGAGCAAAAAGAGTTATCTTTATTGTTTGGTGTTACAGGCTCTGGTAAGACAGAAATTTATATACACTTAATTGCAGAAGTTTTAAATAAAGGTAAAAGTGCAATTATTTTAATGCCAGAGATTGCCTTAACTCCACAAATTACAAAAAGAGTAGAGAGCTATTTTGGAGATTGTGTTGCTTCTTGGCACTCTAAATTAACTAAAAAAAGAAGAGAAGAGATATTAGATGGAATATATTTAGGAGATATTAGAGTAGTTATAGGTGCGCGTTCAGCACTATTTTTGCCGATGCAAAATTTGGGCTTAATTGTGGTTGATGAAGAGCATGATGATAGCTACAAAGCATTAACTAGACCAAGATATAATGCCAAAGATTTAAGTATATATATAGCTAAAAAATTGGGAATTAAAGTTGTGCTTGGGAGTGCAACACCACTTGTTAGTAGCTTTAAGAAGTATCCAGTAGTTAGATTAAAAAAACCATACAAAGAGGCAAAAAAAGAGTTTAAATTTATAAGTGGCAGTGAGATTGATTATCAAATTTTAAAAGAGATAGATTTAAGAGTAAAAATAGGTGAACAAGCCTTAATTTTTGTGCCAACTAGAGCAAACTTTAAATATTTAATTTGCAATAGTTGTGGTAAAGCCCATACTTGCCCATACTGCTCAATTGGCATGAGTGTTCATAGAAAAAAGCGATACTTAAAGTGTCATTATTGCAACTTTACCCAAGCTATTGTAGAGCAGTGCCAATTTTGCAGTGATGGCAGATTAGTTACCCAAAGATTAGGGACTGCAGAAGTTGTAGAGCTTTTAGAAAAAGAGATAGATGGGGCTAAAATAGAACAGTTTGATAAAGATACAATAAGCACAGCAAATAAATTATATAAAGCTTTACAAAGAGTTCAAAAAAGAGAGTCAAATATTGTTGTTGGAACCCAAATGCTTAGCAAAGGGCATGATTATCCAGAGATTACTCTAAGTGTAATTACTGGGCTTGATTACATTGTGGCAATGGGTGATTATAGATCAAAAGAGAGAGCAATTGCCTTGCTTCATCAAATTGCAGGAAGAAGCGGAAGAGCCAAGGATGCACTAATTTTAATTCAAACTTCACAGCCAGAATTTTTTAAACCATACTTAAAAGATTATGAAGATTTTTTAAAAGATGAGTTAAATTTTAGAAAAGAGTTATATCCACCATTTAGATACTTAGCAAGAGTGCTAATTTCAAATAAAGACTACCAAAAAGCTCAAAATAGATTAAAAGAGATTGAGAGCTTTTTAAAAAGGGTAGAAAATATAGAAATTGTAGGTGCTGGAGTTGCGCCAATTGAACGCATAGCAAATAAATGGCGTTTTAATATACTGCTTAGAGCCAAAAAAAGAGTAGATTTGCTAAAGGCTTTACATCAAATTAAAAGCATAGATATTGAGATAGATATAGACCCAGTAGATTTTAGCTAGTGTTAAAAAAAGAAGAGCTAAAAACTTTTGTAATGCTTTACAAATTATTATGGTAATTTCTAAAACCTTTCTTTAAAGCAAAGTTTTGTTAAAATAGAATAATTAAAATCTATTAGGATATAACACTTGAATAAAATTATGAATACTCAAAATAAGCAAAAAATCTTTAAAGCTATTGACCTTTTTGCTGGTATTGGAGGTATTAGAAGAGGATTTGAAAGTGTTTTTCAAGATGAGATAGAGTTTGTTTTTGCTTCTGAAATTGATAAAAATGCACAAAAGACTTATGAGTTAAATTATCAAGAGTTACCTGCTGGAGATATTACTAAAATTGATGAAAAAGATATTCCTAAACATGATATTATCTTAGCAGGTTTTCCTTGTCAGGCATTTAGTGTGGCTGGTTATAGAAAAGGTTTTGAAGATACAAGAGGAACACTATTTTTTGATGTAGCAAGAGTTGCAAAGTATCATAAGCCAAAAGTGGTTTTTTTAGAGAATGTAAAGGGTTTTATGAACCATGATAAGGGTAACACATTTAAAGTAGTAAAAAAGACATTAGAAGATTTGGGTTATAAAGTATATGCAAAAGTGCTAAACTCAAAAGATTTTGGTATAGCTCAAAATAGAGAGAGAATATATATTGTAGCAATTAGAGGAGAGCATAAAGAGTTTACATTTCCAGAGCCAACACAGCAAGATGTTACAATTCATGATTTTTTAGAAAATGATGTTGATGAAAAATTTTACTACAACAATAAACCTCTATATAGCAGAATAAAAGATGATGTAGTAGATGAAAATAGTGTATATCAGTGGCGCAGACAATATGTTAGAGAAAATAAGAGTGGTGTGTGTCCAACACTTACTGCAAATATGGGAACTGGTGGACATAATGTGCCAATTATTAAAGATGCAAAAGGAATTAGAAAACTTACACCAAGAGAGTGTATGAACTTTCAAGGTTTTGATGATAGTTTTAAATTCCCAAAAGATTTAGCATTATCTCATCAATATAAACAGGCTGGTAATTCTGTAACTGTTGTGGTAATTGAGGAGATTGCAAAGAGGTTAAAAGATGTTTTATAGTCATCAATCTAATGAATTAAAAAATGAATATACTAAGTCATTATCTATAATTGGCAGTCTATCTCAACTATTTTCTGATTCAAAAGTTCCATATTTATATTATCGAATTGCAGAAAAGCTATTTTGTAATATTTTTGATGCTAATGATTTATCAAGAGGAGATATTGCATTTGATGCCTCTAAAGACAAATATGGTATTGGGTTAAAAACTTTCTTAAGAAATAACGATAAAACTTTCCAAAAAATTGCAGAATTTAATAGAGATAGAACAAGTTATGAGAATAAAAAACCTGAAGAGATAATAAATATAATTTCAAATCTTAGAAATGAAAGAATAAAGTTTGCTCAAAACCTATCAAAAGTTGATAAAAATATATACCATTGTATAGTTAGAAGTGATAATAAATTTCATATTTTTGAAGAAGAGATGAGTTATATAAATATAGATAAAATAGATAATGTAATTATCAAAAATAATACAATTAAATTTAATGATGGAATAAATGAATACAATTTTAATTTGTCTAAAAGCACATTGTATAAACGATTTGAGACAAGAGGTTTCGTTGATGAGTTTGATGTAAAAATTTTAAAAAATCCTCTAAAAGAGATTAAGGAGTGTTTTAAAGATTTTAATATAGACAAACCAAATAAATTAATTCAAGATACTATATATTTACCACTATATGGGAAAGGAAAAAAAGTATCACCAAAAAGTGGATTAAACCAATGGAATGCTTCTGGAAGAGCAAGAGATGAAAATGAAATTTATATTCCAATACCAGCAATTATACATAGAGTTTTTCCTAATTTTTTTCCACCAAGAGATAGAAACTTTTCTTTATATTTACCAAGTAAAGATATATTAAGTGCAAAAGTGTGTCAAGATAATTCTAAGGCGTTGATGTCAAACCCTAATAAAGCTCTTGGAAAGTGGCTCTTAAGAGATGTGTTAAATTTAAAAACAGGAGAGCTTTTGACTTATGAAAAGTTAGAAACTATTGGTATAGATAGTGTTAGATTAGATAAGATTGATGAAGAAAATTATGAAATTAATTTTGCTTCAATTGGAAGCTATGAGAGTTTTTTAATAGAAAATAATTAATAAAGAAGAAAGATATGACAAAAAGATACCCAACTAAAAAGATATATATAAAAGATGTTGCAATTGGAGGAGATGCGCCAATTTCTGTGCAGTCTATGACATATAGCGATACAAGAGATGTAGAGGCTACCTTAGAGCAGATTAGAAGATTGCAATTTGTAGGAGCTGATATTGTTAGAGTTGCGGTGCCAGATATGGAGGCGGCTTTAGCGCTTGAAGAGATTTCTAAAAATACAACTATGCCACTTGTTGCAGATATTCATTTTAACTACCGTTTGGCATTAGAGGCGGCTAAGTGGGTAGATGCAATACGCTTTAATCCAGGCAATATTAGCGATAAACACAAAATAAAAGAGATAGTAAAAGCTTGTAAAGAGCGCAAACTTCCTATTAGAATTGGGGTAAATGCAGGAAGTTTAGAGAAAGAGTTTGAAGATAAGTATGGCGCAACGGCTAGGGCTATGGTAGCAAGTGCAGAGTATAATATTAAATTTTTAGAAGATTTAGACTTTACAGATATAAAAGTATCTCTAAAAGCTAGTGATGTTCCAAGAACTGTAGAGGCTTATAGAATGCTACGCCCTCGCAATAATTATCCATTTCATCTTGGTGTTACAGAGGCTGGAACAATACATCATGCTACTATAAAATCTAGCATAGGGCTTGGCTCTTTGCTACTTGATGGAATTGGTGATACTATGCGAATATCTATTACAGGTGCGCTAGAAGAGGAGATTACAGTAGCTAGAGATATACTAAAAGATAGTGGTAGAGTTCAAGAGGGGCTAAATATTATCTCTTGCCCAACTTGTGGTAGAATTGAAGCCGATTTAGTAAGTGCGGTTGCAGAGGTAGAAGAGCGGACAAAACATATAAAGAAGCCTCTTAATGTATCTGTTATGGGGTGTGTGGTAAATGCTATTGGTGAAGCAAAACACGCAGATGTTGCTATTGCTTATGGCAAGGGTGTAGGTATGGTTATGGTTAAGGGTGAAGTGGTAGCAAAATTACCAGAGAGTGAGCTTGTAGATAGGTTTGTGCAAGAGGTTGAGAAGATGGCTAAGGAGGATTAATGGAAGAGCTTTATAACTTAAATATAGAAAAAGCAGTTCTCTCAGCTATAATTTTTGATCCAGAGATTTTTGAAGATATTGCTGCATATTTAAAGCCTGAAGATTTCTATTTGCCATTTCATCAAAACCTATTTAAAGCAATGGAGACTCTTTTTGAGCAAGAGCAACCAATTGATGAAGAGTTTTTAAAAAAAGAGCTACAAAAAGAGAGTAAATTTGATGAAGTAGCAATGATAGAGGTGCTTTCAGCTAACCCAATTACAAATACAAAAGCTTATGTGCAAGAGATTAAGGCATACTCAAATAAAAGAGCTTTAATTACACTTGCTACCCAAATTAAGAAGCTAACAATTGAAGATGATTTAGATGCCGTTGAGGTTATGGATAGGGTAGAGCAAAAACTTTATGAGATTACTCAAGATAGCGTAAGTGAAGATTTTAAAGACTCTAAACAAATTACAGTAGATATGTTAAAAGAGATAGAGCGCTTAAAAGAGTTGGGTAATTCTAAATTAATTGGTATTGACACTGGTTTTTCAAACTTAAATGATAAAACAAGCGGTTTTGGTAAGGGAGATTTAGTAATTATTGCAGCTCGTCCAGCTATGGGGAAGTGCCTTGGTAAGGGAACAAAGGTTGTAATGTATGATGGCACTTTAAAAAATGTTGAAGATGTAAAAAAAGGTGAGCTTTTAATGGGCGATGACTCTACTCCAAGAAGGGTTTTAAGTATCACAAAAGGGCGTGAGATGATGTATTGGATACGCCAAAATAGAGGGATTGATTATAGAGTAAATGAATCGCATATCTTATCACTTAAGCGCTCAAGAAACGAGGGCAAACACAAGCATGGCGATGTATTAAATATATCTGTAAAAGAGTATTTGCAAAAGAGTAATAAATTTAAAAGTAACTATAAAGGATATAAAGTTGCAGTTGAATTTAGTGAGCAACCTCTTGAGATAGAGCCATACTTTCTTGGTATTTGGCTAGGCGATGGAAGAGCTAGTGATGTTAGAGTTGCTAGTGAAGATAAAGAGGTAGTTGAGTATTTGCAAGATTATGCCTTTAGATTAGATAGAAAATTACACAGATACGCAGTTGATGGTAAATGCACAATGTATGGTATAACAGCAGCAAATAAAGATGCAATTGCCAACTCTTTACAATCAAAACTTAGAGCTTTAAATTTAATAAATAATAAACATATTCCTCACAAATTTATAGCAAATAGCAAACAAAATCGCCTTGAACTACTTGCTGGTTTAATTGATAGCGATGGGTATTATGATAGAGAGCATAATGTATTTGAAATTGTGCAAAAAAATTATAAATTAGCAAAAGATATAGAGTATCTTGCAAATACCCTTGGATTTAGAGTATCTTTTAGAGCAAAAAAGGCAACTATTAAAGATATTGGCTATGAGAGTGAAGTCTATAGAGTTAGAATTGTTGGCAATTTAGATTCAATTCCAACAAAAATAGAGCGCAAAAAGGCTGGAAAATTATTAGCAAAAAGAGATTTTAGACACACTGGTATAAAAGTAGAACAAGATAGAGTAGATGACTATTATGGCTTTACCCTAGATGGAAATAATCTATTTTTATTAGAAGATATGACAGTAACTCACAACACTGCACTAGTGCTAAATATGGCACTAAAGGCCGTTGAGAGAAATGAGGGAGTTGCGTTTTTTTCACTAGAGATGCCAGCAGAGCAGTTGATGCTAAGAATGCTTAGTGCTAAAACTTCTATTCCACTTCAAGCTTTGCGTGTTGGGAACTTAAAAGATGATGAGTGGACGCGTCTTTCAAGTGCTATTGATGATATGAGCAGAAGAAAGCTATTTGTAGATGATGGCGGGTATGCTACAATTCATCATGTTAGAAGTAAGCTTAGAAAATTAAAGAGCCAACATCCAGAAATATCTTTGGCAATTATAGATTATTTACAGTTGATGAGTGGTGATAGTAAGGGAGGCTCTTTTAGTGGTCGTCAGCAAGAGATTAGTGAAATTTCTCGTGGATTAAAGCAATTAGCGCGTGAGCTAGAGATTCCTATAATTGCCCTTTCTCAGCTAAACCGCTCTTTAGAGAGCCGTGAGAATAAACGCCCAATGCTAAGTGATTTAAGGGAATCTGGAGCAATTGAGCAAGATGCCGATATAATTTTGTTTGTTTATCGTGATGATGTATATAGAGAGGCAAAAGAGAAAGAGAAAGAGATGAAGGCTAAGGCTGAGGGCAAAGAGTATGTAAGTGATTATAAGCGAAAAGAGGAGGAAGAGACAGAGCTTATTATTGGAAAGCAGAGAAATGGACCAACAGGAACAGTTGATTTGATGTTTCAAAAACGATTTACGCGCTTTGTTGATGCTAGTAGCAAGAGTGAGCCTTATGAAGTTGTATTTGAGAGTGGTAATATTGATATGAGCGAGGGCAAAATTGATGTTCCTACTATTTAGGTTAATTGGTATTAAAGTATTTAAAAAAATCTATTTAGGCTATAGTAAATGAGTTCAATTGCTACACCGCCACTCTTTAGAAATAATAAAGAGTTTATATTAACATCTCTTTTTTTAATAGCTATAGTAGTTGCTAGATTAGCTTGGATTTATCAAGATTATAAAAATATAATTAATACTCCAAGTTACTACATAGAGGCACAAATAGATAAGGTTTATAATAAAAAAAAAGATAATAAACTACTTTTAAAACTCCATGCAAAAGAGGGTTTTGACTTCTATTTATATTCAAATAAAAAGGGTTTAAACAGATATGATTGGCTTTTGGTAAATATTAAAGATAATAGAGATATTAAGTTTTTAGATTTTTTAAAAGGCTTTTTTGCAAAAGGAAAAATTGTTAAAGTTTTAGAGAGAGGTTTTAATCCAAAATGGCTTGTAAAAGAGAAGATAGATAATCAACACAACAATATAGAGATTAAAGATTTTTATAATGCAATATTTTTAGCAGAACCAATAAATAAAGAGCTTAGAGATAAGATATCATCACTTGGAGTATCTCATTTAGTAGCTCTTAGTGGATTTCATTTAGGGATATTGTGGTTTGTTGTTTTTGGGATATTGTATTATCCATACAAATTTTTACAAAAAAGATTTTTTCCGTGGCGACATAGAGGTATAGATATAGGCTTTGTTTCACTTTTTATACTCTATTTATATTTAGTTTTTGTTGGTTTTCCACCTGCTCTTGTTAGGGCATATGTTATGTTGGTTGTTGCTTGGATAGCACTTAGAGTAGGCATAAATATTATTAGCTTTAGGCTTTTGGCAATTGTATTTTTATTGATTTTAATAATTAACCCAAGGCTTATAGTTTCTCTTGGTTTACTCTTTTCTATAATGGGAGTATTTTATATATTTTTAATTTTAAAGTGGTTTAAAGATAGTTCTATTTGGCTTATATCTCTTATTTTAATACCAGTTGGAGTATTTTTATTAATGTTTCCAATAGGACACTTTTTTTTCCCAAATACATCAATTTGGCAACTTAGTTCAGCAATTTTATCTTTGTTGTTTATACCATTTTATCCAATATCTGCAATTGCTCATATATTTGGTTATGGTGATATTTTTGATAAAGCACTACTTTGGGTATTTAATTTACCTAAAAGTGGAGTAGATATTACTATACCAAATGCATTAATTGCGCTTTATCTATTTTTATCATTTGCATCTATATTCAGAAAAAAAATATTTTATATTACTTTGGCTTTAGCAACAGTTATTACTACATATTCTCTTACAATTAGTCTATAAAATCAATATAGTTTTTAATTTTAAGTTATAATTTGCCTATAAAAGGGGTGAATTATGAAAAAATATATTTTATTTTTTTTGCTTTTATTAATTGTGCCAGTATCATATAAATTGTATCGAATTTATCAACACCAAAACGATTTAAAAGAGGCAAAAGAGTTATCAATTGGGAAAAGTGTTCCAAATATAGAGCTTGTTACAAATAGTGGAAAAAAGATATTATTACGCAATCAAAAAGGTAAAATTATTGTAGTTGAGTTTTGGGCTAGTTGGTGTAAATATTGTTTAGCTGAAATTCCACAGATAAATAGTTTTTATAAAGGTATAAAAGATAATCCAGATATTGAGTTTATCTCTATTGCTATTGATGAAGATATTAAAGATGCACAAAAAATTATAGAGTCTAAAGGTATTAAATATCCAGTTGCATATGATAAGAAACTATCAAATGGCTCATGGAAATATATGGATAAATTTAGAGTTGTAGGAGTGCCATCTATTTGGGTAATTGATAAAAGAGGCAAGATTGTGGCTTTGAATTTACAAACAATAAAAGAGGCAAAGAGAGTTATCTCTTCTCTTGACTCAAAGGGTGGTAGTAATTGATTGTTTCTTTTAGATGAGGCTTTTGAATATGAGTATATATTTGTGTAGTTAATAAAGAGCTATGACCTAAGAGTTCTTGAACTACTCTTAAATCAGCACCTCCAAGTATTAGGCTACTTGCGTATGAGTGGCGCAATACATGGGGTGATACACTCAAATATTTTTTTGTAATTTTAAACATAGACACTCTGCTAAGAGGAGTTTTTTTGTAATTTACAAATAGTGGTGCTTCTAAATCACTACGCTCTTTTAGATATAGTTCAATTGCATTAAGAGCAGTTTTAGCAATTGGAACTACCCTCTCTTTTTCACCTTTTGCGTATCGAACTCTAAGCCATCCTCCATCTATATCATCGCGTGAGGTATTTACTGCTTCACTTACTCTAACACCAGTTGCATATAAAAATAGAATTAGAGCTATATCTCTTAAATCTATCCAACTTTTAATAGGAATATTATTTGTAGCTTCTATAATCTCTTCATAAGAGAGATATTTTGGTAGTGTAGCAGGTATTTTTGAGCTTTGAAGTTTTATATCTACTAATCCAAACTCTAGCTCTTTTACAAAGTTGTAAAATGTATTAATAGAGGCTAATTTTCTATTTATGGTTCTAGCATTTTTAAAGGTGCTTAAAAACTCTATTACATTAGAGCTATCGCGCTTTAAAAGCTCTATTTTAGAAAAGTTTGCAAATTGTTCAATATCTCTTAAATATGCCGATATTGAGTTTTTGCTTAAAGCTTTGTTAACTGTTAAATATTCACTAAAAGCCTCTATTAACTCTTTACTCATAATTTAGTGCGCTTAAATCTACCTTTTTATCATCTATATATAGCCATTTACCAGATACAAAGCTATAAGTTTTAGCTGCTCCTACACTATATACTTTATAATTTTGCATATTATCATCCATTACAACTAGTGATCCACTCTTTGCATATGCATAAATTTTACCATCAAATGCAGCAACTGTTGCAAAATCAGCATATGAGAATTTTTTATTTGCAATTTCTGCTAAATTTGTAGTTAATTTTTGGACATTACCATCTCTTGTAATTAGATATATAGTATTATTTTTTATAACTAAGTCGGCAACTTTTGCACTATACTCTCTGGTGCCTCCACCAATAGCAAGTAGGGTGCTAGGAGTTGCAGCAATTAAGCGATTGCTAAGAGCTTTAAGAAAAATAATATTTCCATAATTTTTATTTTTTCCAACAGGAATAACACCAGGTTCTGTTGGAACTTTCATATTAATCATAACCAATTTACCATCAAGTGTTGGAATTGCCAAAAAGTTGCTAGTAACAACAGGATTTGCTAAACGGCTATCAACAGCAGAGCCACCACCAAACTCTTTTTGATAAATAACTTTTTTGCTAAATGGGTTATATATTCCAAATCTATTGCCTTGAAGTAGATATGCTACTCCTTGAGAATAGGCTACACCACTAACAAGTGGAGCTTCAAGTTTTGTAGAAGCCAACTCTTCACCATTGCTTTTTAAAACCATAATATCGCCACTTTTATTTGCAGCTAAGATTCTTCCACCATCACTGCTTACATAGTAATACCCTTTTGGCAATATAACACTGCCTTCACCACTTGGTGTAATATAACTTCCATCGCTAAATGTTACACCATCGCGAATTATATTATACATCTGTTTGCCATGTCTTATAGTGTAGCTATTTGTGCTAACTCCAGCAGATGATTTAAAAGCTTCAGGTATAAATTTGCCAGTATCCAGAGAACACCCAGAGATAAAAGCAATTGTTGCAATTGCTAAAAGGGTATTTTTCATAATTGACTCCTATTTAGTAATAGTGTAGTGCTGAAGTAGCTTAGCAACAGGTGCAACAGCAGAATTTTGAGGAATTTGAATTAAGATATTTTTTGCATCACTCTTTTTGCCATCTTTTATAAGCAAGTAAGCTTTTTGTAAGAGTGATAAATTTTTATAATATATTGAATCTTTTGGTTTTTCATCTATTATGCTAAGGTGATAATTTATAACATCTTCTAAAAATTTACTACTTTTAGGAACTTTTGCTAAAGCCTCTTTATTGGCACTATTTGCTGCCATAGAGTAGCTATATAGTGCATATAGTTTTGGATTATTCTCTTTTAATTTATTTAAAGCATTTGTATCTTTTGGATTTTTTTCAAGAGCCAAAAGCGCACTATTTGCTTTTTCTAATTTTGCGTTTTTAAGGTAATTGTTTGTTTGATATCCTGCAAATGCCAAAATTGCCAAAACTGCAATAGCAATTAGAGGTTTTTTATACTTTTTGAAAAATCTCTCCATATGAAAAGCTTGTTCTAGTAACTTCTCATCACTACTTAACTCTTGCTTTATCTCATTTAAGCCACTCTTTAAGTCCATTGTAATCCTTATTAAAGGGTAAAAACCCTAAAAGTTAATATTTGTTACTATTATATTTAAGTAATTATTTAGAATTACTTAAAATTTAGCACTATATAGTAAGTAGTAGGTAGTTTTGGGTGCCAAAAGATAGTAATTTTATTATTAAGAACAGTTGTTCTTAACTAATGTTGTTCTCTTAAAATTTTAGCTGCCTCTTTTGCATGATAGGTGATTATAATATCAGCACCTGCTCTTTTAAAACCAAGTAGAGTTTCCATCATTACTCTATCATAATCAATTACTCCAGCACGAGCTGCCATTTTTAGCATAGAGTATTCGCCACTAACATTATATACTGCCAAAGGTAAGCTACTATTTTCGCGAACATCTCTAATAATATCCATATATGCAAGGGCTGGTTTTACCATTAAAATATCTGCACCTTCTAGTTCATCTTCTACACTCTCTGCAATTGCTTCACGACGATTTGCTGGGTTCATTTGGTAACTTCTTCTATCGCCAAAACTTGGCGCACTCTCTGCAACATCACGAAATGGTCCATAATAGGCACTTGCAAATTTTGTAGAGTAACTCATTATTGGTATATGGCTAAAACCAGCACTATCAAGCCCATCTCTAATTGCAGTTATCATACCATCCATCATGCCACTTGGTGCAATCATATCAGCTCCAGCTTTTGCATGAATAACTGCTTGAGTTGCCAAATTTTTAAGAGTAATATCATTATCAACGGTTTCAAGCACAGGGTCAAGCACCCCACAATGTCCATGGTCTGTATATTCACAAAAGCAGAGGTCTGTAATTACAAGCATATCAGGGTGAGCCTCTTTGATTTCTTTAACAGCAGTTGCCATAATTCCATGCTCACATAAAGCATCGCTACCTACACTATCTTTAATATCTGGAATGCCAAAAAGAATTATTGCTTTTAAGCCAAGCTCTTTTAAGCTATTGCACTCATTAATTGCCACATCAATACTCATTTGGTAAACTCCTGGCATAGAGTCAACCTCTTTTTTTAAACCATTGCCACTTTTTATAAATAGAGGATAGATAAAATCATTTACGTTTAAATGAGTCTCTTGTAGTAAATCTCTTAATACTGGATTTAATCTATTTCTTCTAAATCTTTTAAACACGCTTTCTCCTTAATTTAATACTAATAATTAATAAATAAAACCCTCTTTTGCTAATGCTCTTTTTATCTCATTCATTAAGTAGTTTTTTGACAACCCGCACCAAGAGGGAGCTAACAAAGAGTCATCATCAATTCCAGCAGTTACTCTTTGAACAATTATATCTTTTGGCATTATTTTAATTGCTTTTACTAAAGTATCTATATACTCTTCTTGGCTTATTGGT
>Ga0256828_1001242_pt1 | contig 16088 bp, 16 predicted proteins | sample CV88metaG_FD_185993 | JGI IMG/M metagenome (GOLD analysis project Ga0256828, IMG submission 185993) | Hydrothermal vent microbial communities from East Pacific Rise, Pacific Ocean - CV88 | ecosystem: Environmental > Aquatic > Marine > Hydrothermal vents | place: Pacific Ocean: East Pacific Rise...
ATAGATCGCTTCATACCCTTCAAGATAGGATTCTATAAATGCCAGCGAACCTGCATCATCGGGAGTAACGGACTCGAAGCTTAACAGCTTCATCAAAAGGTCAACAACATTCATCGGTACTCTTTCAGATTATTATTTTTCTATTTCACCACGGTATGATAGTATGCCGCCAATATGGTTCAGTGTCTTACTATGGCCGTTTTGGGCAAAGACATCCTGTACCTGTCCGCTTCTATTGTCTGTCCGGCAGGTAAATATAATGTATGTGTCTTTGTGTGTATCAAAAAACGCCTGTGCCCACTGCTGGAATGTTGAAGTCGGTTTCAGGAGGTCCACACCTTTGATATGGCCCATTTTATACTCCATATCTTCTCTGACATCCACAAGTAAAAAAGTAACTTTACCCTCTTCTCTGGCTTTCAATAACGTTTCAAGTTCTGATGAACTGACATGTCCTTTTTCAAGTAACTGCTGCATCTGTTTTCTCCTTAAGCAGACTGTTTCACCTATAGTATTGCCCTATACGATAAACATCCGGGTTTTTAAAAATAAACGCGTATTATATCAAACTATTATTTAACCTCATGGGTTTAATCAACTGTTTTCAGCCACATATTCAGGAGTACAGAAAATACCGCAGTGGCATTTCCCCTCATTTGGGATTTCATCATTCAGTGCTTGCGGACAGGGGCAGATACGGTCATCTGAACTTTTGAATTTCCCCGGCTTGCTTTCATCCGGTTCTACCATATAGCAGGGACAGAACCGTTTTCCGTAAAGCATTTTATGTCTCGCCAGCCCAAGCTGTACACCCTCGGTAACATCATGCATCGGATGGTATTCATATCCAAACTGTTTACATACTTTATCGGTAAATTTTTTTGTTTTTTCCAACACTTCCAAAAATTCTTCAGAGCTCATATCCAATTGCTGCATCATTTTTATATCCTTTATCTTCAATAAGGGCACCTTTAATAACCTTGCATACCCATAATCAATATTCTATAAGTAGTTATATCTTAAACCAAATTAATATATAATGATACACATATAATATAAAGATAAAAAGGCAAACTGTGCAAATTGATAACACTGTTTTGGAAAAACTGGAAAAACTTTCACATCTTCGTATCGATGATTCAAAAAAAGAAGAGGTAATGGGACAGCTGACAGAGATCCTCGGTTATATTGACAATCTTAATGAACTGGATACCAAAGATCTTGATGCGGCATTCTCAACCCTGCAAGGAGGGACACCCCTTCGCGAAGATACCCCCAGAGAGCAAAATGAGATTGCAAAAGAGATCCTTTCACGCGCACCTGAAAGCACGGATGACTTCTTTATTGTTCCTGCAATTATCGAATAGAAAACATCCATGCTGAAAGTATACGGTATCAAGAACTGTGACAGTGTCAGAAAGGCGCGCAAATTTCTGAAATTGCATGATATTCCCTATGAATTCATCGATTTTCGGGAAACACCCGTAACACAGGAGACTCTCAATCAGTGGCTGAAGTACAGCAATATCGATCTGCTTTTCAATACACGCGGAACAACATACCGCACTCTGAAACTCAAAGAGCAGAATCTTAGCGACGAAGAGAAAATCCATTGGCTGGCCAAAGAAAATATGCTGATCAAAAGACCGGTCATTGTATTTGAAAAGCATGTAATAATTGGATATAATGAGTCACAGTATCAAAAATTATTACCCAAACACTAAATAAAGGATCTTTATGGCTGAATTTGACATCAAAAAACTGTTGCAGAGTGTTGTCAAGCATGGTGCTTCCGACCTCCACCTGGTATCGGATGCAGAACCGCAGATAAGACTCGATGGCGCGCTCAAACCGGTCAACCTTCCCAAACTGACAGGTGAAGATATTGAAGAGATGTGCTACTCGATGATCACAGAAAAGCAGAAACAGCATTTTGAAGAGAATGATGAACTGGATTTTGCTCTGTACCTGCCCGGAATCGGCCGTTTCAGGGCAAACTACTACCGTACCCTCGGCAATGTTGCTGCCGCTTTCAGGGTGATCCCCATCGAGATCCCGTCACTCGATGACCTCGGTACACCGCCGATCTTCAAGAAACTGATCAAAAGGGAAAAAGGGCTGATCCTCGTTACCGGGCCGACCGGTTCGGGTAAATCAACCACACTGGCAGCATTGTTGAATGAGATCAACCTGTATGAACAGAAACACATTGTAACGGTTGAAGACCCGGTGGAATTCATTCACACCAATAAAAAGTGCGTCTTCTCCCACAGGGGTGTCGGTGAAGACACCAAAAGTTTTGCCACGGCACTGAAATATGCCATGCGTCAGGATCCGGATATCATCCTTATCGGGGAGATGAGGGACAAAGAGACGATCGAAGCGGCACTGACCGCGGCAGAAACCGGGCACCTTGTTTTCGGTACGCTGCACACCTCTTCCGCACCGGGGACCATTAACCGTATTATTGATGTTTTTACCGGTGATGAACAGCCGCAGATCAGGGCGATGATCTCGACATCACTTGTTGCCGTCATTGCACAGGCCCTGCTTCCGAAGCTGGGGGGAGGAAGGGTTGCAAGTTTTGAAATACTTGTCACCAACCATGCGATCTCCAACCTCATCCGTGAAGACAAGGTACACCAGATCTATTCCCAGATGCAGCTTGGACAGGAAGGAACGGGCATGCAGACACAGACACAGGCATTGCTCAAATTCATCAGAGACGGGAAAGTCAGCCGCGATGTGGCACTGCAGTTCTCCAACAAGCCCGAAGAGCTCTCAAAAGCGCTCTAACAGCTTGACAGGGTACAATACGAAAATTTTAGTCATGAACAGGAACGAATAAATAATGGAAAATTTTTCAATGGTTGATTTTAACTATTTTGATGTTACCATCAGTGCAATCGTCCTCATTTTGGGGATCAAAGGGTTTATGAATGGTTTCATCAAAGAGATCTTCGGCCTTGCCGGACTGGTTGCGGGGGTCTATTTCGGTTCACGTTTCGCCGATACTGCTGCTACCTTCATCAATGATAATTTTCTGCAGATGCAAAACCCTACCCTGCTTAAACTGCTCGGTTTTCTGGCTGTACTGATCATTGTATGGCTCGGTGCAACACTGCTGGGTTCCATACTCTCCAAACTGAGCAGTGTCAGCGGACTCAGTTTTATTAACCGGCTTTTCGGTTTCATCGCGGGAGGCGGAAAGTATTTCATCATTTTTGCCCTGATCGTTACGGCACTTTCCAATGTTACACTGGTTAAAGAGAACCTTGGAAAATATGTCAAAAACTCCGTACTTTACCCCTATCTTGTAGAAGTGGGTTCCAAAATCATTCATCTCGACCCTGCTGCCTTGGGACTGGGAAAAACATCTCCGGGCGAGTTGCTCAATCACACCAAAAAACAAACGCAGAACAAAGAGGGCAATGCCACGGCAGAGGCCAATACTTCTGCGGCAGCGCAGTAAGGGAACAGAGCAATGATCACCTATCCTCTTCTTTTGGAAAAGTTCAAAGCACTTTTGAAAAGCAATTCACTCAAGTTTACCAAACAGAGAGAATTGATTTTAAAATTTCTTTATGAAAATGACGGCCATTTCACGCCTGAAGATATTTATATGCTTATCAAAAAGGAGTACCCGGATGTCAACATCGGGATTGCCACTGTCTACAGAACCCTGACACTGCTTGAAAATGAAGGGATCGCCGGTTCCATCTCTTTTGGTGTGCAGGGGAAAAAGTATGAATTGGGTTTGAAAAAACATCATGACCATCTCATCTGTACCTCTTGCGGTGAAATTATCGAATTTTTCGATGAGACAATAGAGAAACAACAGGAAAAGATTGCAGAGAAGCACCACTTTAAAATGACCGACCACACGATGAAGATCATTGGCCTTTGCAAAAAGTGCCAAAACCAACATTAAAAAAACCATACATGTCAGCCTGAACTTGATTCAGTATCTCTTTATTTACTCTAATAAAGCAGACATTGAATCAAGTCCACATTGGCGTAATGAAACAGAGGAGAAACCTTGATATTTGAAAATCAATATATTCAGGAACGTATTAGGAAAGCGGAGAAGCTGAGAGAAGAGGGGATCAACCCTTACCCGGCAAACATTACAAAAGGGATGCCTTCATCGGAATTTTTTGAACACTTCAGCTACATAAAAGAGCAGGATGCACAGGAGAAAAAAGATGAGAGCCAAACCGTTACCCTGACCGGACGCATCAAGTTTGTACGTATTATGGGGAAAGCAGCCTTTGCCAAGATAGAGGACAGCGAGGGGCTTGTACAGCTCTATTACAACCGTGATGACCTCCCGGAAGGCTACTACAACACTGTTGCAAAAAAACTTTTTGAAGTCGGTGACCTCATTGAAGCAACAGGATACCCTTTTGTAACGCAAACCGGAGAGTTAACCCTCCACTGTAAAGACCTCAAGATCGTTTCCAAAGCGATCATGCCGCTGCCTGAAAAATTCCACGGCCTGACCGACCATGAGATCCGCTACCGCCAGCGTTACCTCGACATGATCATGAACCCGGAGGTCAAAGAGACTTTTGTGATGCGTTCACGTATTGTTTCCCTTATCCGCCGTTTCTTTGAAGACCATGGCTTTTTGGAAGTAGAAACACCGATGATGCACCCTATTCCCGGCGGAGCCAATGCCAAACCGTTTGTCACGCACCACAATGCCCTGGGTGTCGACCGCTTCCTTCGTATTGCACCGGAGCTGTACCTGAAACGTTTAACCGTCGGCGGAATGGAAGCCGTTTTCGAGATCAACCGTAACTTCCGTAACGAGGGAATGGATCAGACCCACAACCCGGAATTCACCTCCATCGAATTTTACTGGGCATACCATAACTACCATGATCTGATGAAGCTGACCGAGGATCTTTTCGACTATATCTTCGCACAGCTGCAGCTTGACAAAAGCATTACCTACGGAGAGCATACGATCAACTTCACCACACCGTTCGCCAAAGTACCGTTCGTAGAAGCACTTACTAGCATCGGCGGTGTCCCGGCAGATGTGGCAACAGACAAAGACAAAGCGATCGCCTACCTGAAAGAGCATGGTGTCGAGGTCAATCCAAACTTGACACTGGGTTACCTGCAGGCGGAACTTTTTGACGAATTCGTTGAAGGCAAACTGATCGATCCAACTTTCATTACCGACTACCCTATCGATATTTCCCCGCTTTCAAGAAGAAGTGACGATAATCCTGAAATTGCGGAGCGTTTCGAGCTTTTCATGGCAGGCAAGGAGATCGCGAACGGTTTCAACGAGTTGAATGACCCGATAGACCAGTTTGAACGTTTCAAAGCACAGGCCGATGCCAAAGAGGCGACCGGTGATGAAGAAGCGATGCATATGGATCTGGACTTTGTACGTGCCCTCGGCCACGGTATGACACCGACAGCCGGAGAAGGGATCGGTATCGACCGTCTGGTAATGATGCTAACCGACAACCATTCCATCCGTGATGTCATTCTCTTCCCTGCGATGAAACCTGAAGCCAAACTTGAAGAAGCAAAATCCGAAATTGCCTGTAAAAAATGCGGCTATGCCAATGAAGAGGAACTTAAACCTGCCAAAAAAGGCAAAGGGTATTTCTGTATCGATGTTTCAGCCTGCAAAAAACGTGCCCAGCAAAACACATAACACCCCCTCGTTCCCACGCAATGCGTGGGACGACAAAAAACACGCGTAGGGTCGGTTTACCGACCACTTTCCAAAGATGAGTCAATCCAACCTGTGCGTTCAGCGTAGTTCCCTTGCGCCTATGTTGAAGGCAGGAGCCTCACCCGTTGGGCAAAAGTGACAGGTGGGCTTCTGTTGGTCTCTCTTCCCGTATTTTACGGCATCATTGCTTATTTCATTATTCTTCTATTTCGATTTTGGGAGACTGCTTCACCTTGACATATTATGTAACATGTCGTTATAATGACAGTATATTGTCAAAAGGAGTTTTGGATGCAGGCTGTTTTTTATTCACAGGCAAGAAATAATCTCAGAACAATTATAGACAAGGTATGTGATGATCTCGATGAGTACATCATCACTACCAAAAACAACAAAACCGCTGTTATCATGTCGTATGATGAATATAGTGCTATGAAAGAGACAATGTACCTGTTGGCATCGAAGAAAAATAGAGATAGACTCAATGAAGCTATCGAACAGATAGAAAGTGGTGAGTTCAGCACAAAAGAGTTATAAACATGCTCATAGGATTTGCCGACAGAGGCTGGGAGGACTATCAATACTGGGTGAAAAACGACAGGAAAGTCCTAAAGAGGATCAATACGCTCCTGGAGGATATCAAAAGAAATCCCGATGATTCAAACGGGCTCGGAAAGCCGGAAAGACTCAAAGAGAATTATCAGGGGTATTTTTCAAGAAGAATAACATCCGAACACAGACTTGTATACAAAATCGTCAATGGACTTATCGTAGTAGCGCAGTGCAGGTATCATTATTGACAATAGGAGCGATTACGCATCAGAATAGTACATTCTAAACCTGTAAAGACCGCAATTCAGCGTAGATATTTTCCATACTTCTTTTTGTACCCTTTTTTCAATTTTTCCGCCAACTGGTAAATTGCCATCGCATAATAGGAGCTGTGGTTATAGCGTGTAATAACATAAAAATTGTGTGTACCGTACCAAAGTTCGTCGAACTGATAACGTTCCAATTTAATCAAATGTACCTTATCACGGTAGTTAAACTCCCATTTGGGGGCAATATGCTTCAGTGATTGACGATAATACTTGTGTTTATAGCCTGTTTTGAGTGCAGTAAAACGTTTTCCCGGGTAAGAGACCCTTACTGCGACCGGCTGGCCCCGTTTCCATCCGTGTCTTCTAAAATAGTATGCTACGCTGCCAATGGCATCTTCGGGGTGCTGCATCCGCTTCTTGCCGTCATGGTTGAAATCGACCATGAAAGTTTTATAGTTGCTCGGCATAAACTGCCCCAGTCCGATGGCACCGGCATACGATCCCTTGACATGGCGGGGATTAATCTTTTCACGTTTTGTCATAAGCAAAAACTCTTTCAATTCGGAACGGTAGAATTTTTGCCGTCTGTTTGGCTCAAATGCCAACGTAGCCAAAGCATCAAGTACCGGGTAGCGTCCGGTATGTTTACCGTAATGACTTTCTATGCCGATAATCGCGGTGATGTATTCCGGCGCTACCCCATACTTTCGGTAAGCACGATGCAATGCCTTGCGGTACCTGTGCATAAAAGAGATACCTGCATCAACCTTGGCAGGTTTGAGAATATTTTTTTCATATCGGTCCCAGGAACCTGTTTTTCGGTGTTTTTTAGTAATATGTTTATATTTTTTTCTATATTTCGGTACATAGATAGCCAATGCTCGTTTTTGAAACTTGATATTGGAGAAAAGTGTATTAAGATAGTGTCGGTCAAAATGGTAATGGTTGGCCATTCTGTCTATAAAACGGCGTACTTCAGGCTTTTTTGTATAATCCTTTGCCCAGCCAAAGGTACCGAACAGTACCAGGACAAGCACTATGGATACTATCTGTTTCATCTCTTCGGACTCCTCTGTTCATTGTCAGTCAAATATACTACACTTCCGCCGGAGCGATCTTTTTATAGGCTGTTTTTATCAGTAGCGGCGGCAGCATTGTGGTCAACACAATAACGATAATCAGCGCAGCATAAATATCATTGTCGAAAATACCGCTGGCACGTCCTATTTCTGCGAAAATAAGCCCCACTTCTCCGCGAGGTACCATAGAGAGCCCAACGATCACCCTCTTTTTGAAACTGAGACTTTTGATCAACAGCGGGAAAATCATTTTGCCCAGGATCGAAACAAAAAGGATCGATCCACTGAACAACCAGACATTAGGATCGCTCCAATCGATCTCCCTCATATTGATAGTAAGCCCCACTGTGACAAAAAAGATCGGCGTAAAGAGCAGGACAATGGGACGCATTTGCTTTTCTATTTTATCTGCAAACTGATGGTCTTCACCGATCAATGCACCAAAAGGCAGAAAGAAACGCCGAGAAAGGGCAAGCCCTGCGGCAAACCCGCCAATGATCTCCGGAGCACCCATCTGGTGTGCAAGCCAGGCAAAAAAGAGTACCAGAGAGATGATCGCCGTAGGGATGAGCCCCGGATAATTCGTTTTGGAATCATATTTCTGTATTAAGACTGCCATGAGTTTCGCAGCAACAGGCGCAACAATAAAAAAGGCAGAGATAAAAAGGAATACCCTTCCCGTATCGAGAAGATTTACTTTACCGCTTTGTGAAAAGTCATAGAGGATCGCAAGCAGGACCACACCGAAAATATCATCGAGGACAGCAGCCCCCAGGACGATCTCTCCCTCTTTACTCCTGTGTTTCTTCAAATCCTTCAATACACGCACGGTAATACCGATACTCGTTGCGGTAACCGTCCCCCCGATAAACAGCGATGTGATCAGGGTAAGGTCAAAAAGGTAAAAAGAGACGGATGCCCCCAGAACCAAAGGCAGTACAAAGCCGCCTATGGCTACCAGTGTAGCGCTCCATCCACTCTCTTTAAGCCGATTGAGGTCCGTCTCAAGCCCTACATCGAACAGCAGCAGAATAATCCCGATTTCAGCAAGCAGTTTTATGGTATCGTTCAGGCTGACCCAGCCCAGGACAGTAGGGCCCAGGAAAAGGCCGGCTACCAGTTCTCCCAGCACGGGCGGAAGCCCGAGACGCTGGAAGATCTCCGCAAAGATACGTGCACCTACAAGGATTAACAGTAAAATGAGAAAAAAATCATGTGCTTCCATAGCACCAATTATAACAGAACTCATCTGGAGTTGAGGAGAGGAGATGCCTTTTTAAAATTTACCGAATAGAAGTGTAACTTTAGGGGACCTTTCCATGAAAATAATAAAGCCCTTAGTGGAATTTTGTTATAAATACGTTTAAATTATTCCTAAAGGAACACAATGTCATATGCCATAGAAACGTTTGACCCGGAGATATTCCAGGCGATTGAAAATGAGAGAGAGCGACAAACAGATCACCTTGAGATGATCGCATCGGAAAATTTCACTATTCCTGCCGTAATGGAAGCGATGGGATCGGTCTTTACCAACAAATATGCAGAGGGGTATCCGCATAAAAGATATTATGGCGGATGCGAATATGCCGATGTTGTAGAAGAGCTTGCCATTGAGAGAGCCTGTAAGCTTTTTGACTGCCAGTTTGCCAATGTACAGCCGCATTCAGGTTCACAGGCGAACGGTGCTGTCTATGCAGCACTCATTAAAGCCGGAGACAAGATACTGGGAATGGACCTCAGCCACGGCGGTCACCTTACACACGGTTCTAAGCCAAGTTTTTCCGGTAAAAATTACCATAGCTTCACTTATGGGGTGGAACTTGACGGACGTATCAATTATGACAGAGTACTGGACATTGCAAAGATCGTACAGCCAAAGATCATTGTCTGCGGTGCTTCCGCCTATGCCAGAGAGATCGACTTCAAGAAGTTCAGAGAGATTGCAGATGAAGTCGGTGCCATTCTTTTTGCGGACATCGCACACATTGCAGGCCTTGTCTGTGCCGGTGAACATCCAAGCCCGTTCCCGTATGCAGATGTGGTCACAACCACGACACACAAAACACTGGCAGGCCCAAGAGGCGGGATGATCATGACCAACGATGAAGCTATTGCCAAGAAGATCAACTCTGCGATCTTCCCGGGTCTTCAGGGCGGGCCGCTTGTACATGTGGTCGCAGCCAAAGCGGTAGGGTTCAAATACAACCTCTCCGATGCATGGAAAGTTTATGCAAAACAGGTTAAAGCCAATGCTTCCAAACTGGCTGAAGTCCTTGTCTCCAGAGGGTACGATGTCGTCTCCGGCGGAACGGACAACCACCTTGTACTGGTCTCTTTCCTCAACAAGGATTTCTCAGGAAAAGATGCCGATGCAGCACTGGGTGCAGCAGGTATCACCGTAAATAAGAACACGGTACCCGGAGAGACAAGAAGCCCGTTTGTTACTTCCGGTATCCGTATCGGTTCTCCGGCACTGACCAGCCGTGGGATGAAAGAGGCAGAATTTGAAATCATTGCCAACAAGATCGCTGATGTACTCGACAATGTCAATGACACTGAATTACATGCAAAGATCAAAGCAGAGATGAAGGAACTGGCTTCCAACTTCGTGATCTATGACAAACCGATCTACTAATAGGACACGTTTTGAACATACAATTTGTGGAACAGATTTTATCCACACTTGCACAAGTCCAAAAAACTACGTTAACACTGGGTTTGCTTCAGCAGCAGGCTCATGCGACTAGTCGCATTTAAGGGGTTTACTATTAAAGTTTTCGATCTTGACTTCGTGGCAGATCACTACTACATCAAACGCAAGACGATCGTCGAAAAGATCCATTTCGACCATCGTACCTTTTATGCCAAATTTGAACGCATAGAAGAGCCCCTTACCCCGCTTCTGCTCAGTCAACATCTTAACAGACAGTATACCATTGCCGTACCGTTGCTGGATCAGGGGAAAACGAACTATCTTGTCCTGGAGTACCGGGGGGATGAATACCTCCGTTTCACCTATCTTGTCAAACAGCTTTTCCGTACTTTGAAAATTGCAGAGTATCATCTCTATCAGGGGAAACATCCTGAAACAGTACAGGTTTTCATAGAAGTTAAGCCCCTTTCTCTTGAAGAAGCAGATGCAGCACTGCAAAAAATTTCCGATGCTCTCAAAGAAAAACTGGGGAAAAAGTGGAAAACACTGCCTTCGGCAGCACTGCCTGAGGAGTACAATATTGTTACACTCCCCTATGAAGCAATTTAAGAAGGAGAGGCTTGTGTCTCTTAGAAATAGCTGGTACATTCTATGTGTTATGATTGTTTCATCTGCTTTTCTTTTCGGGCAAAACAGGGGCTACCGGCCTATTATTTCAAATGACTTGAACACTTCTGCCTATGACTGGAATGCTTTCAGTACACGCTGGGTCAATATGAGGATGATCGCTATGGCGGCAGTGGACGATTCCCATTTCTATCAAAATGAACAAAGCAGAATGCATGTGGGAGAGATGAGCCATTATGACCGTTGGGATGTCCGAGGGCTTCGCCTGGGTGCCGCCGGAACAATCAATTTCGAACAGCCATGGACCTACCTGATGAGTGGTTCAGTCAATTCGCTCATGAAAGATTTTGACAGCAACAAGGATAAGAAGTTTACCCTGCTTGATTGTGTGGTAGGCATTCCTGTCTGGGGAGAATACGGCAGGCTGCAGATAGGCAAGATGAAAGAACCTATCTCGATGGAACGCACCATGGGAATGGTCTTTGAACAAGTGATGGAACGTCCTATGCATTTGGATGCCCTGCTGACATCACGTAACACAGGGGTTACTGTTTCCGATCTGATATGGAACAAACGCATCCGATGGAGAATAGGTCTCTTTAACAACTGGCTCGATGAAAATGGTGTAAGCTTTTCAGATGCCAATTATCAGATTACAGGCCGTGTCACTTCCGTCATTTATGAAGATCCCCAAACAAAAAAACTACTGCATATTGGTGGAGCATACCGTTATGAGAAGATCAAGGAAGGCAGTATCCGTTACGATGTAGGGCCTGAATTTTACTTTTCTCCACCCTGGCTGGATACCGGTACATTCGCTGCCGATGCCTCTTATACTTTTAATGCCGAATTCACCTACCTGGACGGCCCACTCTGGATCGCTTCCGAATATACACAGACAATAGTCGATACGCCTGAGGATAGACTGCACTTCAACGGTTATCATATTGCCCTCAACTACTTTCTTACCGGTGAGCACAGAGGGTACAATAAACGGCGGGGAACGGTACGGCGCATTACACCTGTACTCGATTTTGACAAAGGAGGCTGGGGTGCAGTAGAAGTTTCGGCCCGCTACTCTTTTATGGATCTTTCCGACAAAGAGATAACAGGCGGACAAATGGAGATTGTCTCCACCGGTATCGTTTGGCATCCCAGACGGGACCATCAGTTTCACCTTCAATGGAGCAGAGCCCGTTTAAAGAACCGTACTACAATACCCATAGAGCGTATCAAAGCAGGGAAAAGCCATACGGATATGCTACAGTTCCGATGGGTTTTCGTGATCGATTAACAATAAGAATGGATAGCAATGTTTGAAAAAATCCTAAGATTCTTTGTTGAGAACAGCCGTCTCAACTACTTTCTCTTTATCGTGATCTTCCTCACAGGAGCAGTACTCTATACCAAGACCCCCAAAGAGATCTTTCCTTCATTCGAACTCGATATGGTAGCGGTGAACGGACATTACGCAGGGGCTTCCATCGACATGCTTAACAAAATGGCAGTGAAAGAGATAGAGCAGGAGCTCAAAAATATTGACGGTATTGACAAGATGGCAACAGTTATCTCGGCAGGCAAGTTCAATATTATTCTCGAACTTGAAAAACGGGTAGACAAGTACAATACGGCTGAGAAGGTTAAAAATGCCATTGCCCTGACCAAACAGTATCTGCCTGCCGATATGGATGAACCTGTCGTAAAAGTACTGGAGGTCAAACGTGACCTGATGCGTGTAGCCATCTCTTCAAAAAAAGCATCACATGCGGCACTCATTGAAGCAGCCGATACACTGAAAGAGCGCGTATCTGCTTTGAAAAATATTTCAGAAGTCACCATCTATGGAGACTCGGACAAATACTACGACATTCACCTCAACACACAAAAGATCCGTGCCTATGGGCTGGATGAAAGTACCGTAGTCGCCGCACTGACCGGGCTCTCCTATATCTTTCCGGTAGGGATGATCGAGGAGCATCATGCCAAACATTTCTACCTCTCTACTTACAACGGCCCCAAAGATGCACAGAAGATGCTGCAGAGCCAGTTAAATATTGCAGGTAAAACACTTTACCTTAAAGATATTGCTACCGTTTCCAAACGCTATGAGGAGAGCGCTGAGATCTACTCCATCGATACACAGGATGCAGTAGATGTCAGCATCAAACAAAGCAATAAGGGAAATGCCCTGAAACTGGCGGAACAGATCAAAAAGATCATTGCACAGCTGAACCAGAATAGTGACGGTATCGTTTATACGATCCATAACGACCGTTCCGAAAAGATCAAAGACCGTCTCAATATCGTTATTTCCAATATATTACTGGGACTGATACTGATCTCCCTTCTCGTAGGACTTTTGATCAATAAACGTATGTCCATCGTCATTACACTGGGCATCCCTACCTCTTTTGTCATGGGGATCATCTATCTCTATTTCGCAGGTTATACGATCAATATGATCTCTCTTGTAGGTGTGCTTATCGCCCTGGGGATCATCGTGGACGATGCTATTGTCGTCAGTGAAAATATCCAGCAGCATATTGAAAAGGGTATGGAACCGAAAGAGGCGGCTGTTCAGGGTGCCAAGGAGATGTTCAAACCGGTAAGCATTGCATCACTGACCACCCTTTTTGCCTTTATCCCCGCCTTGATGATGAGTGGCAACATGGGAGAAGTCATCAAGCTTATTCCCATTGCGGTTTCGGTACTGGTACTGGCTTCACTGATAGAGTCATTTCTTTTCCTTCCCATCCATGCAGCCCATCTGCTCGACAAAAAAGAGAAAACCACTTCATGGGAACATGCCAACCGGATTTACAGCAGGCTGATCCATAAACTGATGTATTACCGAAAAACATTCCTGACACTCTTTCTCATTCTCGTACCTCTGCTGATTATTATCGGTATTGAAAACAGCAAGTTCCAAATGTTTCCAAAATTCGATGCCAGCACCATCCACATAACACTTAAAGCCAATGTTAACACAACAACGGAAGAGACAATACATATTCTGAAAACAATTGAAAAAGACCTCTATGCCCATAAAGACAAATTTTTCATTAAACATATTGGTTCCGTAGCGGGATGGAGAAGGGACAGTGCCGGAAATTCGGAAACATATCCTTATGTAGGAAATATTGAAATTGAACTTCAAAAACTCAAGGCACAGAATTTTGTAGACCGGTTTATTACACCTGCTTTAAGTTTTTATTATGACCGTACAGGACGTACAAGGGAAGAGAAATCTGCTGCTATTTCAGAAAAACTTCGGACTTTTTTGAAAAAACAGAAATATCAAAAACATTTTGGCCTGAGTGATCTTGCCATTGTCGAAAGAAAGGTCGGCCCTATCAAATCAGATCTTAAAATCGGCCTGGTCTCGGATAACAGCCAAATCATTATGCAATATGCCAAGAAGATCGAAAAGAAACTCTCATCCCTGAAAGGTATTGTCTCCGTAAATGATGCAATGCATTACGGTGTGGATGAGATTAAACTCAAAGTCAACAGTTACGGTGAATCCCTGGGACTCAATGAGAAGAAACTGGGTACCCTGCTCTCCAGTTTCTACCTGGAAAAGCGTATCGGTTTTGCTTTTGACAGCAATAACCTGCTTGAACTTAAAATACGAAGTTCCCAGAAAGATTCTCTGGATGCCCTTAAACGCTTTCAAGTTAGTCTGAATAACGGCCGTTCTGTTTCACTTGAGGAGGTTGCCGACTTTCACATCATCCGCTCTTTTGAAAAGATCATCAAAGACAACGGCTTGACCAACTTCTACATCTATGCCAATGTCAACAGTAACCTCTTGACTGCAACTGAAGCGATTGAAGCAGTCACACCTCTGCTTGAGCAGGCAAAAAAAGCAGGGGTGAACATCATCTTTAAAGGAGAAGAGGAGAAGAAAAAAGAGCTGAAGCATGACATGATACTTGCTTCAGGTATGGCAATGCTGCTCATTATGCTCTCCCTGCTCTATCTTTTCAACTCGTTCAGGGAAACTTTTATCATCATGACGGTGATCCCTTTTGCCTTTTTAGGCGTACTCATTGGACATTTCATACTTGGATTAAATCTCTCAATGCCGTCTATCATAGGAATGCTTGGACTTTCGGGAGTGGTCATTAATGACGGTATTATTATGCTGATGAATCTGAAGAAGGCAAAAAATCTTGAAGAGATCTATTATTATGCATCCCAACGTTTCAGGCCAATCATTCTCACTTCCATTACAACCCTTATCGGCCTGGCTTCTCTGGTATTTTTCCCTACGGGACAGGCAGCTATCTTCCAGCCTATGGCAATTGCCTTGGGGTTCGGACTGGCCTGGGGAACGGTGCTGAACCTGCTCTATCTTCCGGCACTCTTTACGATACTCCATCAAAAAAAGCTTGGAGTGAAAGAAAGATAAACCCGCAATCCTCTGTTCTTGAAATTCTAAACTTTTATATACAAACCATAGGGTATAATTAGCCTAAAATTATATCTGGAGACCTCCCCCAATGAATGACCACAATTTAGATGATCTTATCATCGACACTATTGAACCTAAGAACAATAAAGCAAAAAGTTTTTTAACAATCGTTGCGTTGATCATTGTTGTTCTGATCGTTGCAATCGTATTTACACGGACCATACTGAAAGATCCGAAAAATACGGAAATTGCACTTGAGGAGAATTTGACCGATATGATCAGTCCGGAACTTACGCTTCAAAGTACGCCCAATGTCAAAGCACCCAAAGAGGAGACAAAACTCTCTTCTATGATTGAAGAGAAACTTACATCCCCTGCCAAATCGGAGGAGATCACTAAAGAAGCCGCTACACCAAAGAAAACTGTGGCTTCCATCCCTACACCGGTATCCAAACCTGTTGTCAAAACACCCAAAGAGGAAACACCCATCAAGAAAACTGTAGTAAAAAAAGAACCTGTTACAGCACCTGTGACCGAAAAGATTGTTATACCTAAAAAAAGTTACGTCAGAAAAGAGACAGTCAAACCGACTGCACCTGCTGCAGTAATCATACCTAAAAAGAAACCTGCTGTTTCTAGGGTAAACTATTATATCCAGGTCGGGTCATTTTCCCAGACACCAAGCAAAAGATTTCTCAATACCATTCAAAAACACGGATTCAGCTATAAAATCACTGCACCCACTGCCAACGGTACAAAGAAGTTGCTTATCGGGCCATATCCAAGC
>Ga0256828_1001243_pt1 | contig 16079 bp, 16 predicted proteins | sample CV88metaG_FD_185993 | JGI IMG/M metagenome (GOLD analysis project Ga0256828, IMG submission 185993) | Hydrothermal vent microbial communities from East Pacific Rise, Pacific Ocean - CV88 | ecosystem: Environmental > Aquatic > Marine > Hydrothermal vents | place: Pacific Ocean: East Pacific Rise...
CTTTAAAACTTATCTCTTTATAAGCTTCACTCAAATTGGACGGGAATTATAGCAGGTACTTTACCCTTTGTCAAGTGCTTTTCTTTAATAAAAGCTTAAATTTGGGAATTTGTTAATTATTTACTTAAAATTGATGGATTTTTGATGATATTATCAATTTTATTTTCAATTCTATGATAATTACTACTAAGTGTAGAATTCTTTTTTATACCTTTCCCTTCAAATTTTCCATTAGTATCTATATATAATTCATTATATTTAATTTCTCCAATTATTTTTCCTGTAGAACATATATGTACTTCATTGCAATCCACTTTACCATCAAACAATCCACTTACTACTAGATTATTAGCTTTAATATCACCAATAACTTCTCCTAATTTACCAATATAAATAATATCAGCATCTAAAATTACACCTTCAAATTTTCCATCAATATGAACTGTACCATAGGTGTTAATACCACCTATCATATAAGTACCATTTGCAATAATTGTAGCACCTATTGTTTCTTTTGAGTTTTTATTAGTTCTATTAAAGATTCCCATTTAACTTTCCTTACTTTATCAAAAATCATATCATAATGTTTTAAATCCCATTTTAAAAAATATTTTGGATTAAGCACCATAGAAGCATAACGAACTTCATAATGCAAATGAGGGCCTGTACTTCTTCCACTATTGCCACTTAAAGCTATAACATCCCCTTTTTTTACAACATCTCCCATTTTTACTTTAGTTTTATATAAATGTCCATATACAGTTACAAAACCATAATTATGACTAATCATAATCACTCTACCAAATGTTCCTTTATTTCTTGAATGCACAAAAGAAACAACTCCATCTGCTGTTGCATATATTTTTGTTCTTCGTTTTGCTCGTAAATCTATCCCTTTATGAAATTGTCGTCGTTTTAATATAGGATGTATTCTATATCCAAAACTAGCTGTTACATGTGTTTCTTTCAAAGGGGAACCACTAGGTATTACTCTTAACATATACATTTTATCTAATAATGTAATTTTTGCTAAAGTAGCTCTTTTAATAGGATCAGCAACTATTTTATCTTTTATACCAATAAGAGTTTCAATATCATCTAACTTTAAACTTAATTCATCTATATCTTTTACTTTTTCTTCAATTTGTCTAGTATATTCTTCATTTTGTTTTTTTAACTTTTCTGATCTTTTAGTTAACGATAAAATTTCATTAGCTTTTGTAGTTTGAATTTTAGAAATATCATTTTTAAGATAATTAATAAACCAAAAACTACCACCTATAACAATTATTGCAATAACCAAAACAATAAAAATTATTTTTTTTACTATTTGATGTATATTATATGATTTTGTACCATTAATATCAGATAGTGTTATAATTAATCTATTTTTCATATTGTTTTAAAAATTCCTCTACAACTTTAAATGAACCAAATACTAAATATTCTTCATCATCTGATAAATTTGATATATCAAAATAATCTACATCTAAATTCAAATTTTTAATTACTTTAAATAACAAATTTGCATCCACTATTCTTTCATCATCACATTTAATAATTTCAATCCGTTTGACAATCGGTTTCAAAATCGTTAATACTTCTTTATAATCTTTATCTTTATAACAGTTATATATAAGAACAAGTTTTTTTTCTATTAATTCTTTTGCAATAACTTGTGCTGCTAATGGATTATGTCCAACATCTAAAGTTATATTTGAAGTAAGTTTTTCCATTCTTCCTGGAAGCTGTGGAATTACCAAATTATTTGTAGATATATGCAAATATTTCAAAACATTTACTGCTAATAATAAATTAGACTGTAAATAAGTTGGTAATAAATTTGCATTTTGTGGCAATACCAAATTTTGATTCAATAATAATTCTTGTTTATCATATAAAATTGTATTTGCAATTTTTTTTACTATAGGATCAATACCTAATCCCAATATATATACTTTATCACAACTTTTTAATTTCGTAGTTGCAATTTGCTCTATACTATTTCCTAAAAATTCAATATGATCCAAACCAACTGTTGGAACAACAGTCAAGTCATTATCTACGACATTAGTAGCATCAAATTCTCCACCAAGTCCAGCTTCTAATACAATATAATCAAATCCACTAGATAAATACAAAGCAATAATTGTTGTATATTCAAAATATGTTAATTTACTTAATAATTCTATTGGTAAAATTGCTTTTAATATATTATGAGCATTATCCAAATCTTTATCTAATACATCACTACCGTTAATCCATATTCTTTCATTAAATTTTTTAATATGTGGAGATGTATAGTGCAATACTTTATATCCTTTTTGATATAAAAAAGAAGATATAAATCTACCTGTAGTACCTTTTCCATTTGTACCAACAATATGAATTACATAAGGTATATCAATATGTTGTTTAATTATTTGCCATGTTTTATTAATAATTGTATAATCAATCTTATCATAATACAATAATTTTGTATTTAAAAATTGTGTAAATGATTGTTCTTGCATACTTTATACAGAATGAATTGCTATTTTAGAAAATATATCAGTTAATGCTTTGTTTATAGCTATTTTTATAGCTTCATCTTTTGTAGCCTGAGTTACAGAAGAATCTTGATTGATAGTAAAGTCATAATAATTACTCAATGTAATAACTTTTGGTGATTCTCCTAATTTATAATATTTAACTTCCACTGTTACAGTTTCTCTATAAACTTTTGCATAACCTTGAGTATCAAGTTGTAATTGTGTTTGGGAAACACTTTTTAATTTACCATATACAAAAGCATTAGCTTTAGTTTTATCATGGGTAATTTGGACATTAAATTTACCAATTAAAAGTTCAACTAACGCATCTTTAATTAAAACAGAATTTTTTGCATTATTAATATCAATTGGTACAGCAACATATGTTTTTCCAGATAAAGATTTTCTAGCATATAAAGCTGTTGGTTTATATCCACAACCAATAAACCATAAAGATATAACAACAAAAAAAACTATTTTTACTATTTTCAAAGTTACCCTTTTATAACCAAATTCACAAGTTTATTAGGAACAACTATCTCTTTGATAATTGTTTTACCTTCAATCCATTTTTGAACATTTTGATTTTGTTTTGCCAAAACTAAAATTTCATCTTTGGAAATATCTGTAGCAACTTCTATTTCACCTCGTTTTTTACCATTAATTGTAACTGCCAAAGTTATACTATCTTGCACAAATACTTCACTTTTAATTTCCAAAATAGTTTTGAAATTTTGCATTTGAAACAATTCATTAGCAATATCCCAACAAGTGTGAGGTATAATTGGTTCAAGAATATTACTCATAATATAATATCCTTCACTCCATATAACTGCATTATCTTGTTTATTTAAACTATTTAATGCTTCCATACAAGCTGCAATCAAAGTATTAAATGCAAATGTTTTATTCATAACTTCATCAGATTTTTTCAATGCTTCATACACTTTTTTTCTAGCATCTTTTTCTTCTTTTGTTAAACTATTATGATTAATTGTATCAATAAATGGTTCATTGTATTTGTTAGATTTAGATGCACTTTCATAAAATCTTCTAATAAATTTATAAGCACCTTCTACTGCACTATCGTTCCATTCTAATTCTTTTGTCGGAGGTGCAGCAAACATCATAAACAATCTAGCTGTGTCTGCTCCATATTTACTAACAATTTCATCAGGATCTACAACATTACCTTTTGATTTTGACATTTTAGAACCATCTTTTAAAACCATCCCTTGAGTTAATAAATTTGAAAAAGGTTCTTTTGAATTGGTATAACCAAGTTTATTTAATGCTTTTGTAAAAAATCTTGCATACAATAAATGTAAAATTGCATGTTCTATTCCACCTATATATTGATCCACATCCATCCAATAATCACTATTAGATTTATCAATCCCTTTTTCTTCCCAATACTTAGGATTTGTTGCATATCTTAGAAAATACCAAGAAGATTGCACAAAAGTATCAAGAGTATCTGTTTCTCTTATAGCTTCATTTCCACATTTTGGACATTTACAATGTTTCCATGTAGGATGATTATCCAAAGGATTTCCTTCCCCTGTAATTTCTACATCTTGTGGTAAAGTAATAGGTAAATTTTCTATTTTTTCAGGTACTATTCCACATTTATCACAATGTACAAAAGGAATAGGTGCCCCCCAATATCTTTGACGTGAAACTCCCCAATCTCTCAATTTATAATTAATTGTTTTTTTACCTAAATTATTTTGTTCAAAATGATAAATAATAGCTTTTTTTGCTTTTGTATTTTTCATACCTGTAAATTCACCACTATCTACTAAAACACCTTCTGAAGTATAAGCTTCATTTAAATCTATAATACCTTCTTTGGTATCAATAACAATTTTAATATCAAGTTTATATTTACTAGCAAATTCAAAATCTCTATCATCATGTGCAGGTACAGCCATAACAGCACCACCACCATATCCTACAAGTACAAAATTTGCTACCCATACAGGTATTTTATCCCCTGTTAAAGGATGTATAACATCAATATCAAGATATACTCCTTCTTTTTCAGAAGTTGCTCTATCTCTTTCTGGTGTTTTTTGCATCTCTTTTATCAAAGCAGTTTTTGCAGGTGTTAATAACTCATGTTCAATCATATATTTAACAATAGGATGTTCAGGTGCAAGAGCAGAATATGTTACCCCATAAATTGTATCAGGTCTTGTTGTAAAAACTTTATATTTATCAAATTTATTATCTAATTTAACTTTAGAATCATCACTTAAACTAAATTCAAATTCCAATCCTTCACTTCTACCTATCCAATTTTCTTGCATAGTTAGAACTTTTGATGGCCATTTCCCTTCTAATAATTTTAAATCATCTAATAATTCTTGTGCATATTTTGTGATTGCAATATAATATCCTGGCATCTCTTTTTGTTCCACAGGTGTATCACATCTCCAACAACAACCCTCTTCTACCTGTTCGTTTGCCAAAACAGTATGACATGGTTCACACCAATTTACAGTTGTTGATTTTTGATATAACATCCCTTCTTCAAACATTTTAATAATAAATTCTTGTTCCCATTTTGTATAAATCTCATCACTTGTAGCAAATTCACGAGTTTTTGAAAAACTAAGTCCAAGTCCTTCTAACTCTTTTCTCATATAATCTATATTTTCATAAGTCCATGTTTTAGGGTGTGATTTATGTTTTATTGCAGCATTTTCTGCTGGCATACCAAAACTATCCCAACCAATAGGGTGCAATACATTAAAATTGTTTTTTCTAAAATATCTTGCAAATGCATCACCTAAACAATAATTTCTAACATGTCCCATATGGATACGACCACTAGGATATGGAAACATACTTAAAATATATTTTTTTTCTTTACCACAATCCTCATCAAGAGGTTCATTTATATTATTTTCATTCCAATATTTTTGCCATTTAGCTTCTATACTTTTTGGTTCATATTGCATTATACTATTCCTTGTTCAAATTGAGCTCTTAATCTTTCTTTTTCTTTTTCTCTTTTCTCTTTTTCTGCTTGTGCTAATCTGTATTTTGATATAGAAAAATTCAACTGTACTAAAAATGATGCAGCAATAAATATAGATGAATAAGTACCTACAATTACCCCAACCAATAAAGTAAAGCTAAATCCACTGATAATTTCTCCACCAAATAAGTAAAGTGTCAGAACAACAAAAAATGTTGTTAATGAAGTTAGTGTTGTTCTACTTAATGTCATAGAAACAGATTCATTTACAACTTTATTCAAATCTGTTTCTTTTGAAGTTGTAACCCCTTCACGAATCCTATCAAATACAATAATAGTATCATTTAAAGAGTATCCCAAAATAGTTAAAATTGCAGCTAAAATATCAAGATTTACATCAACATTAAATAACGATATTGCCCCTAGTGCTATAGATATATCATGAATCAATGCCAAAATAGATGCAATAGCAAATCTAATTTCAAATCTAAACGATACATAAATTAAAATAACAATAATAGCAAGACTCAATGCCATCAACCCTTTTTCTTGTAAAGCATTACCAACTTTTGGCCCTACTATATCAACTCTTCTGATTTGATATGTTCCTGTTGATTTTAAAATTGTTCTTACTTCATCACCTATATCTTTCCCCAAAGAAGTTGTAGATGTAGGTATTCTTATAATAATCTCTTCATCACTACCAAATTTTGTTACAACAGCTTTTTCAAAAGTTTTATGTTGAGATAAAATATCCCTTATTTGTGGTATTGGTGCTGGTTTTTCATATTTTACTTGTACTAATGTACCTCCAGAAAAATCTATCCCCAAATGCACACCTTTGGTAAATAATAAAATAATAGATGTTAAAACCAATATTCCAGAAAGCGCTAAAAATGGCAATCTTTTACCCATAAAATTATATGTTTTATTTGATCCAAAAATTTCCATTATTTAACTCCAAACCATTTTTTTAAGTTTTTATCTTTTGTCATTTTGCCCATAAGCATTTCATAAATACCATGAGTACCCAATATAGCTGTAAGCATAGATGCTAAGATACCTATACTCATAGTAATTGCAAACCCTTTAATAGGTCCGGTACCATAAGCATATAATATAACTGCAACTAATAATGTAGTTATATTTGCATCAATAATAGCACTCATTGCATTGCTATATCCATTTTCTATAGCATGGGCTATACTTTTGCCCTGTTTGAGCAATTCTCTAATCCGTTCATTAATAATAACATTTGCATCAACAGACATACCTACGGTTAATACAATACCTGCCATACCAGGTAAAGTTAATGTTGCACCAAACATAGCCATAATAGCTATAATAATAAAAATATTTGTAATCAACGCAACATTTGCTATAAGTCCTGCATATCCATAATATAAAACCATAAATGCAACAACTAATACAAATCCAGAAATCAATGCAAAAAGTGATGATTTTATAGAATCTGCTCCCAAACTAGGACCAACACTTCGTTTTTCTAACATCACAACCGGTGCAGGTAATGCTCCACTTCGTAATGCAATAGCAACATTTCCTGCTTCATCTACACTAAAACCACCAGAAATTTGACCACTTCCTCCACCTATTCTTTCTCTAATAACAGGTGCTGAAAAAACTTTACCATCAAGAACAACAGCCAATCTTTTACCTACACTTTTAGCTGTAAAATCTCCAAAAATCTTTCCACCAAAACTACTAAGTTTAAAATTAATAATTGGTTGATTTGATTGATCAAAGGCAACTCTAGCATCAACAACTTGAGAACCTGTTAAAATAGGAATTTGGTGTACTAAATATTTTATTTTTGGATCATTGGAATCAGGTAAAATAGTATCTCCAAACTCTTGTGCTTGTTCAGGAGTTAAAGTATAAACTTGATCTGCTTTTTTTTCATCAATAGCCATCAATTCTAAATTCGCAGGTTTACTAATCAGTTCTCTAGCTCTTTGTTCATCTTCTTGTGTTTTAATCCCTGGTAACTCTACAACAATATCTGTTTTACCTTGTCGTACAACAGAAGGCTCTGCCAAACCAAATTGGTCAAGTCTGTTTCTAATAGTTTCAATAGCTTGAGATACTGCTGAATCTTTTACAATACTTATTTGCATAGGTGTTAATGATATATTATACTCCAACTGAGCTGTTTTAGTCACTTTTAACCCTTTTATATCTTTTAACATTTCATCAAGTTTTTGCACTTCTGAATCATCTAATAATACAAATGATAAATCTGTTTTATTAATTGTTAAATCCTCAATCAAAATATCATTATCATCTGCAAAATATTGTACAGTTGCTGCTATGTTTTTGATTTTTGTTTCTACTGCTTTTTGTGTTTGAACTCCTAAAAGAAGATGCAATCCACCTTGTAAATCCAACCCTAATGAAATCTTTTTTCCACTATCAGTTTGCAAAAATGATGGTATAGAAAACATTATACCAAAGACTGTGGCTAATATAAATATAACTAACCTATAATTAAAAATTTTCAATTCTTTATCCTATTAATTTAATCTTCCCATTTACTAGATACAAATGATCTAGCAACTCTTGATAAGGCTCCGTCTATATGTTTTACTTTAAAAAAACTATCTTCAACTTTTACAATTTCTACTATTAAGCCACCACTTGTTATAATTTTATCACCCTTTTTTAAAGCGTCAAGCATAGCATCATGCTCTTTTTGTTGCTTTTGCTGTGGGCGAATAATTAAAAAATAAAATATCGCAAATAATACGACAAGAGGTAACAATGAACCTGCTAAATTTCCGGATTGTGCCATTATGATTCCTTTTATACATAAAATAAATTTTGCAGATTTTACCATAAAAATACTAATAAAAGGCTTTATAACAGCATTGTTATATTCTAGTTTTATATATCTGGAATATTTTGAGATTACTAATAAACTATTAAATAGTATTATAGTAATAATTGCTTACTATTTATTAGTAACTATTGATAAAAAATCGATGTTTATAGCAGGTTTTTTCAGTGCATTGTTTTGGTTTTGGTGGATAGGCAATAGCTTTGTTTATTATCATTTAGTTTATATAATACCTTTTATTTTATTGGGTATTGCCCTTATTTATGGTATATTATTCTATGCTACTGCAATATTTCAAAATATATTTGTACGAATAATATTATTATACAGTTTGAATTTTATTGAACCGTTTGGTTTTAATTGGTTTAAAATAGATCTTCCACTTATAAATACATATTTCAATACTTATCATAGTGATACAAAACAACCAAACCTAAAAATATATATGCCATCATATAATATAGCCCAAGATAAAAAATGGAATAAAAATAACTTAAAACAAATTATACAACAAAACCTTGATAATATAAACTATGGAATTAAAAATCATTATGATTTGGTTATATTACCAGAAACAATATTCCCTTTAATACTAAATAAAAACACAAAACTTTTAGAAATTTTAAAAGAATATTCAAAACAAATTTCAATCATAGCAGGATCACTATCATACAAAAATCATCAATATCTTAATTCAACATATCTATTTCAAAATCAAAAAATGGTTATTGCAAATAAAGTTGTACTTGTACCATTTGGAGAAAAAATACCTTTACCAGAATTTCTTGTTAAAATTATAAATCAATATTTTTTTAATGGTGCTAGTGATTATACAAGTAGTGCCAAACCAACTACTTTTGTTATCAAAGGGGTTAAATTTAGAAATGCAATCTGTTACGAAGCAACAACAGATAAAGTATATCAAAACCTTGATACACATTTCGTAATAGCAAGTTCAAACAATGCGTGGTTTACACCATCTATTGAACCTACTTTACAAAAATTATTATTAAAATATTATGCCAAAAAATATAATTTGATTATATATCATAGCACAAATAAATCTCAGAATATGATTATAAAATAAAAATTACGCCATAATCATTTTAATAACATAAAAAATAATACCACTTATCACAGCAGCAGCTGGTACAGTTATAATCCAAGCAGCTATAATTTTTTTAATAGCATCCCGTTTTACATATTTTTCATCACCACTTTTATTTGGATCTTTTTTATCAAGATATTCTCTTAAAAATCCAACTCCAAATACACCACCTACAGCAATATGTGTTGATGATACAGGAAGTCCTAACTGCGATGCAATAATAACAGTAATAGATGCTGCCATAGCTATAGAAAATGCTCTCATTTGATCAAGTTCTGTTATTTCTGATCCTACAGTTTTAATTAATTTTGGTCCATATAAAGCAAGCCCAATAGCTATACCAAATGCACCAATACTCATAACCCACAACGGGATACTTGCTTTTGTAGAAATACCACCATTTACTACAGCATCATTAATGGCAGCAAGTGGACCAATAGCATTTGCTACATCATTTGCACCATGAGCAAACGATAATAATGCAGCTGAAAAAATCAAAGGAACTGTAAACAGTGAATTAACATCTTCTTTGATAGATCGTAAAGTCAATGATGTTTTTGCTATCATAGGTTTTATAATAAAATATATTACAAACGATGATATAACACCTATACTTAAAGCTGTAATAAAATCAACTTTAATAATCTTTTTAACACCTTTTAACATCAAATATGTTACAAATGCCATAGTCATTACTGAAATTAATATTGGTACAATTTTTTTTGCACTTTCTAACATATCTTCCGTATTTAAAATTGTTTGTTTTATAAAATACAAAAACAATGCTGCAATTAAACCACCTAGTACAGGAGATATTACCCATGATGCAACAATTGTACCCATGGTACCCCATGAAACAATCTGAAAACCAGCTGCAGCAATTCCTGCTCCCATAATTCCACCAACAATAGAGTGAGTGGTAGAAACAGGAGCACCCACATAAGTTGCAAAGTTTAACCATATAGCTGCACTAAATAAAGCAGCTGTCATAGCCCATATAAAGACATCAGGATTATCTAACATTCCTGGATCAATAATACCTTTTTTGATAGTTTTTACAACATCTCCACCAGCAATCAAAGCTCCACTTGCTTCAAATATAGCAGCTATTAAAATTGCACCAAACATTGTCAATGCTTTAGAACCAACAGCAGGACCTACATTATTTGCTACATCATTTGCACCGATATTCATAGCCATATATGCACCAAATACTGCACCGATTATTAAAAAAGTATTATTCTCTACATGAGTTTGTGAAATAGATATATATAATACAACAAATATTATAAATATCGATGCCACAACTAACTTTTTAAATCCACTGTCAACCATATTGTTCCTTTGTAATTCTTATGTAATTAATATTAATATAATTTTAGTGTAGCATTATTTATATAAGGCTTAAGATTTTATGATATAAATATAGGAAAAATGGAGTTATTATCTACTATAGTTATATTATATTACTATTTATTTTGCAAATTTCTTTTTAGCTATTTTTATTAACCTTTATATAAAAATTTATTGGGTATTATATGGGAATTATTAGGATTTTATAAAGTCATTTGTATATATTAATAATTTTAAATTGATTAGGAGTATTATATTATGAAGAAAATTGCCAATATTAGTCAAAAATTACAAAATAATAATTTTTCATATACAGGTAAAGGTGGTTTTGAAGCTATTGTAAATAAACACAAAAAAGATATATTACAATGGTTAGAAGAACTAATACCTCTTCAACAACAACTTGAATTTTTATATGAAAAAGAAAATGTTGAATTTCAAAAAAGAAACTACATAAGAATATTAACAAAATATTTTCCAAAAGAGTATAAAGAATTTGTTAATATAAATATTCTCCTAAGAGATAGCAAAGCTATCAAACAAAGTTATTTACAGCAACAAGATGTAACAAATTTATATAATATTCTTGTAACAAACAATTATTTAAAATATCCTGGTAGAAATGAAAATTTTGTTGATTTTGATATTTTTGAAGAATTTATAAAAGTATATAAAGATGAACTACAAATTGATTATATATCAAATGAAAATCTTAAATCACAACAAATATCAAAAACTAAAAATACACCTACACCACAACAAGAAGAAGAACAACTAATTAGATCTGAAGAAGATACAAAAAAAGATAAAGAAGAAAATTATTGGACAAATTTACTTTTAGGAAAGCGTTAAGTGAATATTTTATTTATAGTTAAAAAAGCTATATCACTACTTTTTATGCCTTTATCAATTGGTATTTTATTATTGATTATAGCATTTTATTTTACATTAAAAAATTCAAATAAAACCAAATATTTTTTAATAAGTGGTATTATTGTTATATCATTATTATCAACAAATCAAATATCAAATATGTTATTAAAACCATTAGAAAACAACTATAAACCTATATCAAATTTACAAAAATACAATACCAAATATATTTTATTATTAGGTGGCGATAGATTAAGTCGTGGTTGGGAAGCAATAAGATTATTTCATCAAATACCAAATAGTACAATTATCACAAGTGGATATGCTGCAAATTCCAAAATTCCAGAAGCTATAGAAACTGCTAAGATTTTTTATCAATTAGGGATACCAAAACAAAATATAATTATAAATAACACTCCAAAAGACACTGTAGAAGAAGCATATAAAATAAAACAACAAATAGGAACAAAACAATTTTTTTTAGTAACATCAGCATACCATATGACACGAGCTATGATGATTTTTAAAAGCTTAGGATTAAATCCAATAGCTGCACCAACAAACTTTTTAATCCAACCTCCAAAAACTATCATAGATATACCAAATGGATATGAATTATTAAAAACACAAAAAGCTTTACATGAATATTTGGGTATAGCTTGGCTTAAAATTAACCAATTTTTAAAAGGAGATTAATGAAAAAAAATATTTTAATCACAAATGATGATGGATATGATGCTATTGGATTGCACCATTTAGTTGACAGTTTAAGCTCTATAGCAAATATAACTGTTGTTGCACCTGCAACAAATAAATCTGCGTGTGCTCATAGTATGACTCTAACTCAACCACTAAGATTTAAAGAGGTTAAACCATCTTGGTATAAACTTGAAGATGGAACACCAACTGATTGTATTTTTTTAGGATTGCATAATATCTTTAAAAATAAACTTCCAGATTTGATTATTAGTGGTATTAATATAGGATCAAATATGGGTGAAGATATAACATATAGTGGTACAGTTGCTGGAGCTATGGAAGCTGTATTACAAAAAGTTCCTGCAATCTCTATCTCACAAGTATTAGATGAAAATGCAAAAAAACTTGGGGATAATTTTGATTATTCATTAGCAAAAAAGACAATTTTTGATATAGTTATAAAAATATTTGAAAATAAGTTTCCATTGGGAAAGCGTAAATTTTTAAATATCAATATACCCCCTTGTAGTATAGAACAATCCAAAGGGATTAAAATTACAAAAGTTGGAGAAAGAGTATATGGAGATGACTGTAAACAATACAAAGATCCAAAAGGAAATAGTTTTCATTGGATAGGTTTACATCCTCTTTTATGGAATGAAAGTAAAAATAAAGATTGTGATTTTGAGGCAATAAATCAAAATTATATATCTATAACACCTATCAAACTTGATATGACAAGTTATGATGATATTACAAATTTAAAACAATGGATAGAACAATGAATATAACAGACGCATTAACCAATGATATTAAAATATTAACCAATCCACTTAAACAAGAGGAAGAGTTAATAACAATATTAAAAAAACGGCTTACAAAAAAAGAGTTTAAACTTTATACAATGAGATATGAAAACATATCAAAAGAGGATATTTGTGATGAATTAAAACTACAACAAAACAGATATGATGATATGTTAATAACCATATTAAAAAAACTAAATTACGAAAAATTAAAATCTGAATTAACACAAAAGGAACAATAATGCATATTACAAATACTATTTCACAATACTTTCATAAATTTGCGTCAAAAGAATTTCCTACACCTATACAAAATTTTATTAACAACAGCTATGTAAATATTTTAGGACTTGATATGAGGGAATTTGCAGAACCAACAAGTTATAAAACTTTAAATAAATTATTCACAAGAGAATTAAAAATACCTAGAAAATTTGATCATTCATTGGATAATTTTATCTCTCCAGCTGATAGTTTTATTTCTCAATCAGGAGATATAAAACAAGATGTTGCATTACAAATAAAAGGGATGTGTTATAGTATCAATGATTTATTAACATCACATATATCTTCAGAAAACATAAAAAAGCTATACAATGGAAAATTTATGAATTTTTATCTAAGCCCAAAAGATTACCATAGATACCATAATATATACAATGCCAAAATATTAAAACTTATTCATATACCTGGCAAATTATACCCTGTAAATTTCAAATACTTAAATAAACAAAAAGAGTTATTTATTGAAAATGAACGGGTAATTTTAGAATGTCAAACAAACGATAACAAACTGTTTTATATGATTTTTGTAGGTGCTTTAAATGTAGGTAAAATGGTTTTTGAATTTGAACCAAAAGTTCAAACAAATATTGATACAACAGAAATAAAAGTATATGAATATGATAATTTACATATCCAAAAAGGTGATTGTTTGGGTTATTTTATGATGGGTTCTACTGTTGTGGTTTTATGGGAAAAAGATATGGTTGAACTAGAAGATATAGAAAATCAATCTGTAAAATTCACACAAAAAATTGCTACTGTTAAAAGTTAACAAAACTTTTAACAGCAAAAAACTTATTGATAATCTTCAATATTTAAAACAGTTTGAGCCAATGTTCTACTTGGCTCTCCCAAATAATAACCTTGTAGATAATCTATACCAATCCCCTGAACAATATCAAAAATCTCTTTTGAAGCTACATATTCTGCTACGAGCTTAATATTTTGTTTATGTGCAAATAATTTTATAGTTTCAACTATATCTTTACTATACCCATTGGTATTAATATCTTTTATCAAACTTCCATCAAGTTTTAAAATATCTGGTTGAAAACTTAGTAATCTTTCAAAATTTGAATGTCCTGCACCAAAATCATCAATAGCAATTTTAACACCAAACATTTTTACCAATGAAATAAAATCTCTAATAATAGCAAAATCATGCACCTCTTCATCTTCAAGCAATTCAAACACTATTCTAGGAGCTAAATCAGTATTGGCTGTAACCAATGAAATAATTTTATTTCGTAACTCAACATCTTCAATATCCAAAGTAGAAAGATTGATTGAAATCTCTTTTGTAGTTGTTTTTAACATCTCAAATGAATTTCGTAAAATCATTTCAGTAATTTGATGATAATATTTTCCATTTTTTGAAATATCCAAAAAGAAAAATGGTGAAACAATCTGCCCATCCTCTTTTATAAGTCTTACAAGTGATTCATATTTTTCAATCTCACCACTTTTTGCATTTACTATTGGTTGAAAATATGAAACAATACGATTTGCATGGAGTGCTTTTTTAATCATATTTACTGTATGTAAATTTTCTTTTGCTTTTTTCTTTTCATTGATAGTAAAATCATCAGCATATATAAAATCTTTTTTTGTTTCATGAGCTCTTTTTAACCCAATCATAACATCTTCATAGATATATTCTGTTTTTGAGCCATAACTTAACACCACATTAATATCATACTCATATCCACCAAAAGATAAAATACCATCTTTTATATTTTGTTGGAATTTTTTTAATTGCATTGCAATTGTTTCAGTTAAAGATTCATCTTCCAAATCTTTTAATAATGCAAAAATTCCATTATCCAATTTATAAACTTTTGGGAACACACACCCAACAGGACAATAATCAAGGAGATGCAATGCAAATTTATTTTCTATAATTTGAGTAATATCTTTACCATAAAAATTTTCAAGATTATCATATCCATCAATTTGTAACATAACCAACAATGGATTATGAATCTGTTTTAATGCATCAAATAACAATCTTTTAGAATTAATCAATTCGCTTACATCATATCTAAGTGCAATATACTCAACAATCTCATTATTTTGATTTATAATAGGACGAACAATCACATCCACATAATATGCTGTTCCATCTTTTCGTTTATTTTTAACTTGACCGGTCCATGTTTGCCGTTTATTTTTGATAGTATCCCATAAAATTTTAAAAGCTTCTTTAGGCATATCTTCATGTCGTACAATATTATGAGGCTTACCTACAAGCTCTTCTTGTGTATATCCTGATATTTCACAAAATTTTTCATTTACAAATGTGATTATCCCTTTAGGATCAGTTTTAGATACAATTATATTTTCATCAATTAAGTCTTTGTATTGTTGTAAAATCAATAATTCATTATTAAAAGCCATCTAAAATCAATCCCCAATTCTATTTTTTACCTATTGTACTATAATTTTACTTAAACTTATTTATTAGCTAATGTTGGATTATCATCTACTATTTGTCTTGTGATTTTATAACTACAAAATTTTGGTCCACACATAGAACAAAATTCTGCTTCTTTAAATACATCTTGAGGAAGTGTTTCATCATGCA
>Ga0256828_1001244_pt1 | contig 16064 bp, 17 predicted proteins | sample CV88metaG_FD_185993 | JGI IMG/M metagenome (GOLD analysis project Ga0256828, IMG submission 185993) | Hydrothermal vent microbial communities from East Pacific Rise, Pacific Ocean - CV88 | ecosystem: Environmental > Aquatic > Marine > Hydrothermal vents | place: Pacific Ocean: East Pacific Rise...
TCATAAGCTCCCTCTTGCTCTACGGGGTTTTGTGTTGCCATAACCAAAAAAGGCAGGTCAATCTTAAAAGTATGGTCCCCTATGGTTACTTGTCGCTCTTGCATAACCTCTAGCAGTGCTGACTGTACTTTAGCAGGGGCTCTGTTGATTTCATCGGCTAAAAGCAAGTTGGTAAAAACGGGACCTTGTTTGATTTTGAAACTGTTACTAGATGGGTCATAAATTTCAGTACCTATAATATCTGAAGGGAGTAAATCGGGAGTAAACTGTACCCGTTTAAAGTCTAAACCTAAAGAGGCAGATAGTGCATTAACAGCTGTGGTCTTTGCTAAACCTGGTACACCCTCTAACAAGATATGCCCACGAGTTAAAAGCCCAATAAGTAGACTCTCTATCATTTTGTCTTGCCCTACCATTACTTTGGCAATTTCTTTTTTAATATTTTCTATTATTGGGTTCAATCCAAACTCCTACAGTTTATAGCTGTTAATTATTATTGCTATTTTACTCTTTTGGGGTTAATGGGAGGTTAATAGTCTATTTTAGGATATTTCGAAAGAAAAAGTCGAGCCTTTATTCTCTTCACTTTCTATATGTAAAACGGTATGATGTAGTTTCAATATCTGTTTTACTATTGCCAAACCAAGCCCCATGGAGTTGTCCCATGAGTGTTCATCGGTACGGAAGAATTTTTTGGTTACTTTCTCTATATTTTTAGACGATATACCCACACCTTTGTCTATAACCAAGACCCTTCTTCCTACTATCTTTACCTCAACCTCTTCTTTAGAATACTTTAAAGCATTTTCTATAAGGTTTTTTATAACAATGTCCATCAAAGCTTTGTCAGCATGAACCATAAGTGAACCCTCTGCCACACGAATCTTTCGACCTTTATATTTGTCTTCTAGGTTTATGGCTATTTCTCGTATAAGTGGTCGCATATCAAACTTACTTATTTGTAACTTTTGCTCTCCACTTTCAAAACTGTTCCAGAGAAGTAAACGACTTAAAAGTTCATCTATTTTCTCTCCGTTGTTATAGATTTTATGTAAAAATTTGGAGCGTAGTTTAGGAGGTATATCTTCATCATCGGTCAAGGTTTGGGCATAGCCCATTATGGCTGCGATAGGGTTACGAAACTCATGAGCTATGGCTGAAAGCATGTCAGAGCGTTGACGGTTTTTGAGTTTTATTTTTGCTGTATATTTTCGCTTCTCTTTCTCTTTTTTTCTCATACGTTTGAAGGTCTGAATAAGACTCCTATTTATATCTTCAAATTCACGGACAAAAAACTGCACAGAGGTATTGGATGCTTTAGGTTTAGATACCCCAGAGAGATATTTTTCTACATTTCGAAGCTCACGATGAACCTCTTTTGCATTCATATAGACCCAAGTAAGAATGATAAATTGAGAGAGTAAAAACAGTACAATATGAAAAGTACTGTTCTGATACTCCATTGGTGTAAAAATCATTGCTATAGAGTATAAAAGTGTTACCACCATCACCATCACTATAAGCCGAACCATTACAAACTTGGTAAAAGTAGGTTTTTGCTCTTTCAACAGCTATACCTCTATATTTTATACTTGTTCAATTTCTCGAACTTTCTCTTTTAATATCTTTATCTCTTTTGTATAATCTTCTAAAGCTACTTGAATCTCACCTATATCCCACTCTTCTTCAGCCAGTTCAAGCTCGTCATGTTTCTGACGATATAACTTTAATAACGCGTCAAGTTTTTCTTTTAAATCTTTAACTTTTTCATTTACTACTGCACCCATAATATATCCTTTATTTTTATTAGACTTCTTACATAATTTATGTTTAGAATCTTTCCACTATCTTAACGAAAATATTATAAAGACTCTCCACTTCTTTAATGCTTGTTCGCTCATTTAGCCCATGAATTCGGTCATTGATGACACCAAACTCTACAACTTCTATACCATAAGGAGCTATATGCCGTCCATCACTGGTTCCACCAGCTGTAGAAAGTTTGGTTTTTACACCTGTAATATCTTCTATAGCTACTCGTAATTCATTAACTATGTATGAGTCACGGTTCGTTATAAAGGGGTAAGAACCTTGTTGTAGCTCTAACTCGTAGTCCAAACCAGAGAGTTTCTCTTCCATAAATGCTCTTAGACTCTCTTGTGTTGTCTTCGTTGAGTTACGAACGTTAAACATCATTTTCAATGAATTAGGCGTTACATTGGTCACTTCCATACCCGAACGTATATCTGTAATAACCAATTTAGATGGAGCAAAGTTCTCATCTCCATTATCTAAGTCATGTGCTGCTATTTGAGGTAATATCGGAGCAATATTATGAATAGGGTTAATTGCCTTTTCAGGGTAAGCAGCATGTCCTTGCTTTCCTTTGAGTGTTAAGTACCCATTTATAGAGCCACGACGACCTATTTTAATGGCATCACCCATCTCTACTTCACATGTTGGCTCTGCAATAATACAATAGTCAGGAAGCTGATTGATTTCTTTAAGATGTTTTAGAACTATCTGAGTTCCATAGGTTCCATCACCCTCTTCATCTGAAGTAAGCAGTAACGATAAACGACCTGAAAAGTCATCACTCATATCTCGTACGGCTTGAACAAAAGCAGCTACACCTGACTTCATGTCTTGCGTCCCACGAGCATAGATGAACTCATCTTTTATAACAGGTACAAAAGGATTGGTATCCCAGCCCTCACCTGCTGGAACCACATCGACATGACCAGCAAAACAGAGGTGCTTCCCCTCACCAAACTTCTTAGTAAGCCAAAGGTTTTTTACCCCACCTTCGTTTATCCACGTTGCTTCAAAATTGGCTAAATAGTTCTCTATGTAAGTAAGCAATCCTCCATCATCAGGAGTAACTGACTTGGCAGCAAGTATCTTTAAAAAGAAATCTATAACATCCAATCTTTTTTCATCTAACTCTTTTTGCATAATTTATGACCTTATTTTATAATGATGGAAGAGTAGCGAATGTTTGCTTGAAGATTAGTGGTGATTTTTTAATGGGAGAAATACCTAGGGTCGGTTGACCGACTACAAAAATAATGGTTTGAACCTGTGACGATGTTAAACATCGTCACAAAATAGATTGTAAACTTATTAAAAAGCTACCTTAGGCGATATCACCACGGTAAGTAACAATTCCACCTGCATGGTTAATAACATTTTTCATACCATTTTGCTGGAAAACACGTTGAACTTGACCTGAACGGTTGTCTGTTCTACATGTAAAAATAACTGTCTTATCCATATTTTCAGCGATAAAACTTTCAGCCCATGACTGAAATGTAGAGGTAGGTTTTAGCATGTCAACACCTTTTATGTGTCCCATATCATACTCACCTTGTTCACGAACATCAACTAAAAGAAAATCAACATTTCCTGCTTCACGTTCTTTTAATAGTGTTTCTAATTCCTCTGATTGGACATAACTCTTTTTTAATAATTCACTCATATTTTATCTCTTCCTTCTATACTGCGTTTTCTTTAACATACTCTGGTGTACAAAATATACCACAGTGACATTTACCATCAGTTGGTATTTCTTCATTTAAACCTTGAGGACAAGGACAAACACGGTCATCAACACTTTTGAACTTTCCTGGTTTTTTATCATCTGGTTCTACCATAAAACATGGACAAAATCTTTTACCATAAAGAACTTTATGTCTAGCAAGTCCCATAATAACACCTTCATTTACATCTTCCATTGGGTGATATTCAAATCCAAACTGTTTACATACTTTGTCTGTAAACTTTTTTGTTTTTTCTAACTCTTCTAAGAACTCTGGCGAGTTCATATCTAATTGTGGCATCATAATGATTTCCTTGTGTTATAATGAAATATATATTACCTTAAACTCTTTTAATATATAATGCGACCACTTAAAATGTTTAGAATAAAAGGATGACTGTGACTATAGACAACACTGTATTAGAAAAATTAGAGAAGCTCTCAATGTTAAAAATAGAAGATGACAAAAAAGATGAGTTGGCAACACAGTTGACAGAGATACTTACGTATATAGAGAATCTTAATGAACTCAATACAGATAACCTTGATGCATCATTTTCTACACTTTCAGGAGGAACACCTCTTAGAGAAGACAAGCCAAATACAAATAGAGAAGTTTCACAAAGTATTTTTAATCATGCACCCCATGCAGAAAATGACTTCTTTATCGTGCCTAAAATTATAGAATAACAAGATTACTAACACTTAAACAAATATAAAGAATATTTTATATATTATTATCTTAAAATTAATATAAAGATAATAATATGGCTATAGATATAAAAAAACTTTTACAAAGTGTTGTAACTCATGGAGCTTCCGATCTTCACCTCGTTGCTCGTTCTGAACCTCAAATTCGTATAGATGGTACACTTAAAGCTGTAAATCTTCCCGTACTAACAGGAGAAGATATAGAAGAGATGTGTTACGCACTGCTTACAGAAAAACAGAAAAAATCATTTGAAGAGCATCTTGAGCTAGACTTTGCCCTACTTCTTCCAAATGTTGGGCGTTTTAGAGCGAACTACTACCGTACTCTGGGTGATATTGCTGCTGCTTTTCGTATTATTCCTACTGAAATTCCAGCACTTGATGACCTTAATGCTCCTGCCATTTATAAACAACTCATCAAAAGAGAAAAAGGTCTCATACTTGTAACAGGACCTACAGGTTCAGGAAAGTCAACTACCCTAGCAGCCATGCTAAACGAAATTAATATGACAGAACACAAGCACATCGTTACCGTTGAAGATCCTGTCGAGTTTATTCACCAAAACAAAAAATGTGTCTTCTCTCATAGAGAAACTGGTTCCGATACAAAGGGCTTTGCTGTAGCATTAAAATATGCCATGAGACAAGATCCAGATATTATCCTTATCGGGGAGATGAGGGATAAAGAGACCATCGAAGCTGCCCTTACAGCAGCAGAGACTGGTCACTTGGTATTTGGAACACTACACACCAACTCAGCACCAGGTACCATTAACCGTATTATTGATGTTTTTTCAGGAGAAGAACAGGGTCAAATTAGAACCATGATTTCTACTTCATTGGTTGCAGTAATTGCACAAATGCTTCTTCCTAAAAAAGGTGGTGGAAGGGTTGCCGTACCTGAGATTATGACAACCAACCATGCTATTGCAAACCTTATTCGTGAAAATAAAGTCCATCAAATCGCATCACAAATGCAACTTGGTCAAGGTGAAACAGGTATGCAAACACAAACACAAGTTTTAGTTAAACTACTAAAACAGAATCTTATTACAAAAGAACATGCCATCCAATATGCAACCAAGCCTGATGAAGTAAAAAGACAAATCAACTTTAAATAATTTTTGATATAATAATATCAAATTTTAAAAAACAAGGGTTGGTATATCATGGAGTTTATGGGCTTTCATTTAATAGATATGATAATCGTAGGACTTGTTCTCTTTTTAGCGATAAGAGGACTTGTAAATGGTTTTTCTAAAGAACTGTTTAACTTTTTAGCTCTTATTGGTGGTATTGCTGTTGCAGCAAGAACGCATACGGTAGTAGGTAAATTTATATCTGAACAAAATATTTTACCTGAACTAAGTTCTGATTTTCAGAAACTAATCGGCTTTGCTACTGTTCTTATAGTCGTATTAATTATTTTTAATATTATCTCTTCACTTAGTACAAGATTTCGCTCTAACAACCCTGGGTTTATCAGTAGATTGGTAGGGTACCTTATTAGTGTTGCTCGTTATGTTTTCATATTTTCACTTATAATTTTTGGTATAAACAATGCTGACTTTCTTAGAGAAAAACTTTCAAAACATTATGAAGGAAGTAAACTTTTTCAACCAATGGTTCAAATTGGTGCTAAGTTACTAAATGTAGATCAAACAGAAAATAATAATTCATCAGACAATAACGTATCTAATGAAAACAACGATAGCAATCAAAGTGATAGTAACCTCTCTATAAATTTAAACATTAAATTAACTGAGCATAACGAAAGCACAGAAAACAATAAATCAAATTCTGATTTATATTAAGGTCAACATATATGGAAAACACAATATCATATGATGATGTTTTAGAAAATTTTAAAAAATTACTAAAATCAAATAATTTAAAGTACACAACGCAAAGAGAGTTGATACTTCAAATTATTTATAATAATGATGGACACTTTACGCCTGAAGATATTTATAATCTTATTAAAAAAAATTATCCAACAGTCAAACTTGGAATTGCAACTGTTTACCGTACACTAACCTTATTGGAAGATGCAAATATTGTAAGTTCTATCTCTTTTGGAACACAAGGAAAAAAATATGAGTTCGGACTTAAAGAGCATCATGACCATTTAGTTTGTCTCGTTTGTGGTGGAATAGAAGAATTCTTCGATGACACCATTGAAGAGCAACAAGAGAAAATAGCAAAAAAGTTTAATTTTAAAATGACGAATCACATTATGAAGATTATGGGTACTTGTTCAACTTGCCAAAATAAAGAGTAAGTCCCCCACCAAAAATCACAATCATATATTTACATTGAAATTAAAGAATTTACATTAAAAACATAACAAACTAGGAGAAATCTTGATATTTAACAATCAATATATTCAAGAGAGAATTAAAAAAACGGAAAAACTAAGAGAACTAGGAATTAATCCTTACCCAAACCAAGTAAAAAAAGGTACACCATCAGCACAATTTTTAAATGAATGTGCTTATGTTCATGACATTGAAACAGATGAAATGAAACAAGACAAAAAGAAACCATACACCCTTACAGGTCGTCTAAAGTTCATTAGAATCATGGGAAAAGCAGCTTTTGCTAAAATAGAAGATGAAGATGGTTTGGTACAAATTTACTTTAACCGTGATGACCTTCCAACGAATTACTACAACGATGTAGTTAAAAAACTTTTTGAAGTTGGTGACATCATCGAAGTTAAAGGGTACCCTTTTGTCACACAAACAGGTGAACTTACCCTGCACTGTTTAGAAGTAAACTTGGTTTCAAAAGCCATCTCTCCTCTTCCTGAAAAGTTTCATGGTATTCAAGATCAAGAGATTAAATACAGACAACGTTACCTAGACATGATTATGGATGCAGAGGTTACCAAACGTTTTAAACTTCGCTCTAAAATTGTTTCAGGAATTAGACGATTTTTTGAAGACAAAGGTTTCTTAGAGGTAGAAACCCCAATGATGCACCCTATTTTAGGTGGAGCCAATGCAAAACCATTTACAACCCATCACAATGCTTTGGGTGTAGACAGATTTTTAAGAGTTGCACCAGAACTTTACCTAAAACAACTCGTTACAGGTGGAATGGAAGCTGTATTTGAAATAGGTAAAAACTTCAGAAATGAAGGAATTGATGCGACACATAACCCTGAGTTTACTGTTATTGAATTCTACTGGGCATACAAAACCTATATAGAACTTATGGAAGTAACAGAAGAGTTATTTGACTATCTTTTCGATAGCTTAGAACTCGATAGAAAACTCCCATATGGTGACAAAGAGGTAGACTTCTCAACTCCATTTGCACGTATTACATGGATAGACTCTATTGTAAACATCGGTGGTGTTCCAAGAGAAATTGCTGAAGACAGAGACAAAGCCTTAGCATTCTTAAAAGAGAACAACCTAAAATATGACAATAACTGGACTATTGGTTACGTTCAAGCTGAACTTTTTGATGAATATGTTGAACCAAAACTCATTAACCCAACGTTTATTACTGACTACCCGGTTGACATCTCACCTCTTGCAAGAAGAAGCGATGAAAACCCTGAGATAGCAGAACGTTTTGAGTTCTTTGTAGCTGGTGCAGAGTTGGCAAATGGTTTCTCTGAACTAAATGACCCAATAGACCAATACAAAAGATTTCAAGCACAAGTTGATGCCAAAGAGTTAACTGGTGACGATGAAGCAATGCACATGGATACCAACTTTGTTAAAGCACTTAGCCACGGTATGACACCAACAGCTGGTGAAGGAATTGGGATTGATAGACTCATTATGATGCTAACAAACCAACAAACCATTCGTGATGTTATACTCTTCCCTGCCATGCGACCAGAAGCACCTGTAGTTGAAGCTCCTATTGTTTCTGATGCTGACAAATGTAAAAAGTGTGGACATGATGTTGCAGAAGAGTTAAAACCTGCTAAAAAAGGTAAAGGTATGTTTTGTATAGATGTTAATGCTTGTAAAGCAAGGGCTTCTGAAAGAACTTAAGCTTTAATCGTCGGGGAGAGGACACCCCGACCTACCCAAATATAATTTAAAAACATTAAAAAGGTGTTCTTAAATTATATTTGATATAAATACACCATTATTAAACCCAAAGGAACCACATGAGTTACGCTATGGAAACATTTGATCCAGAAATTTTTGAAGCCATTAACCAAGAACTAGAGAGACAAACCAACCATTTAGAGATGATTGCCTCTGAAAACTTTACCATTCCAGCTGTTATGGAAGCAATGGGTTCTGTTTTTACGAACAAGTATGCAGAAGGTTACCCATATAAACGTTATTACGGTGGTTGTGAACATGCAGATACAGTAGAGCAATTGGCAATCGACAGAGCTTGTGAGCTTTTTAACTGTAAATTTGCAAACGTACAACCTCACTCAGGAAGCCAAGCAAACGGTGCTGTTTATGCTGCACTTCTTAAACCATATGATAAAATCTTAGGTATGGACTTAAGCCACGGTGGTCACTTGACACATGGTTCAAAGCCAAGTTTTTCAGGTAAGAACTACCAAAGTTTTACTTATGGTGTTGAACTTGATGGATACATCAACTATGACAAAGTAATGGAAATTGCAAAAATAGTTAAACCAAAAATTATTGTTTGTGGTGCTTCTGCTTATGCAAGAGAGATTGATTTTAAAAAGTTTAGAGAAATCGCTGATGAAGTGGGTGCGATTCTGTTTGCTGACATTGCACACATAGCTGGTTTGGTTTGTGCTGATGAACATATGAGTCCATTCCCTTATGCTGATGTTGTAACAACAACCACACACAAAACATTGGCTGGACCTCGTGGTGGTATGATTATGACCAATGACGAAGACATTGCAAAGAAAGTTAACTCTGCAATCTTCCCTGGTCTTCAAGGTGGACCACTTGTTCATGTTATCGCTGCAAAAGCTGTAGGATTTAAGTATAACTTATCTCCTGAGTGGAAAGAGTATGCAAAACAAGTAAAAGCAAACACAAAAGTATTGGCTGATGTGCTTATTAAAAGAGGTTTTGACCTTGTAAGTAATGGTACAGATAATCATCTCGTATTGGTTTCATTTGTAGGTAAAGAATTTTCTGGAAAAGATGCAGATGCTGCTCTTGGTGCAGCTGGTATGACAGTAAATAAAAATACTGTTCCAGGTGAAACAAGAAGTCCATTTGTAACATCAGGTATTCGTGTGGGTGCAGCAGCACTTACAAGCCGTGGTATGAAAGAAGCTGAGTTTGAAATTATTGCAAACAAAATGGCTGACGTTCTTGAAAATATTGAAGACAGTGAACTTCATGCAAAAATTAAAGATGAAATGAAAGAACTTGCTTCTGGATTTATTATCTATGATAAAGCCATCTATTAATAAGTGTAGTTTCTAATTTTGAAAATACAAATAGATGATTTAGAGTTTAACTCCGATTATTTTTATATTCAAGGTGATACGATTGTTGAAAAAATTATTTTCAACAATCGTACGTTTTACAGCAAATATAAAAAAATAACCACTCCACTAAATAAAAAACTTATTGAACAATATAAAAAAGATGAGCTGAGCCTTGCCTTGCCACTTATTGAAGATGATATGGTTAACTATTTGGTTATAGAGTATTATCAAGAAGATTGGCAAAGTTTTTATTCCCTTATCAAACATCTATTTAAAACTTTAGATATTAATGACTATGTTGCCTATAAAAATCCAAATAAAGAACTGCTACAAATATTTATATTACGTTCAAATACACCTCTTAATTCTGCCTATGAAGAGGTTGACAAAATAAAACAAACACTTGAACTTAAGTCAAAAAAAAGTTACAGAATATTTCCTAACAGAAACTCACCAAAAAATTATAATATTATTACATTTCCACTAAATATCTTATAGATAACTATTATTTCTCACTTTTTTTATGTTATACTTTGTTCAAAAAAATGGAGACCATACAATGGCAGACAAAAACCTACATGACATCAAGATTGATGATTTAGAGAGCAGTAAAAAAACTCCTCTTAAAAATCTACTTACACTCCTCGCTTTACTATTTATAATTTTAGTAATATCAGTTGTTATAACAAAACTAATTCTAAATACAGATAGTGATGGTAATGATAGCAATGTTTCAGCTCAAATTGATGCAAATGGAACTGAAAATACTGGAGCTTTAGCTACTGCTGGTGCTGCAATTGCTGGTGCAACAGGTGCTGTTATCGCTGGTACACAAAATGCTGCTGCAACCACTACAAATGCTGTAAAAGATACAGCGTCAAATGTTAAAGATGGTGTAAAAGATGCTGCTTCTGATCTTAAAAATAGAGCTTCAGCTACAAAAGATGGGATCAAAGATGCTGCTTCAAATACTGCTGATTCTGCAAAAGATGCTGCTGCAACACTTAAAGAAAGAAACGTAACAGGTTCTAAAACAAAAGTTACATTAAGAGATCATAGACCACTATCTTCAGTTAAAGAGCTTGTAAGTCCAAAAAGTTCAGATAAAAAAGAATCTACTTCAAGTAAAAAATCTACAACTGCAAAAAACTCAACTTCATCTAAAAAATCAACTGCGAGTAAATCAGCTGTAACCCATAAAACAAAAGTTGATAAAGTTGTTGCTAAAAAAACAAATGCAAATACAAAAACCTCTTCGAGCAAAGCATCAACTGCAAGTAAAAAGCATACATCATCTAAAAGTGTTGTTGGACATACATTAACACCGGGTTACTACATTAAAATAGGAACATTTAAAGATACTGCATCTGCTGTTCAACAAATTAAAAAGACTGGTTTAAATTATAAACTTATTAAGGTAAAAAATGATAAAACTTTAACTCGTGTTTTCATTGGTACATTTAGTACTAAAGCAAACGCACAAAGTAACCTAAGTAAAGCTAAAAAGATTTCTAAAGGTGCTTATATCATTAAGAAATAAGGATTATAAAATAGATGCGAAAACAACTTCTCTTTGATCAACTAACCCCTGTTTCCATGTATGGAAAAATAAAGGAGCTTTTCAAAGATGAAGTGACCATGCTCTTTGAATCAGTTGTAACTACAACAGAAGGTAATTATAGTTTTATTACCATTGGAGCCATGGAGCGTATTGTCTATAAAGATAATCAAACCCTCTATACAAACAAAGAGGGTCTCATTCAGGAATTGGATGTTGACCCTTTTAACTTCTTACAAAACTATTATAAAAACTTAGACCAAGCACATTATCAAAGCATTGCAGATGAAGTAGGATTTGCATTTACAGATGGATTTATAGGTTTTATCGGTTACGATATGGTAAAAGTTTTTGAACCAACTTTAAAAGCAAGTATGGATGAACTACTTGACCCTTTACAAACCCCCGACTTAGACTTAGTAAGACCTTCTATTATTATGGCATATTCTCATAAAAATTCTATGCTCACTATTATTCAAAATGATGAGCATTACAATAAAAAGCTTCAAGAGATAGAGTCACTACTTTATGAATGTACAACTCCTCATAAACTAAAAACAGCAACACTGGATGGTGAAGGTACTTTTTCTATCGAAGAAGAACGATTTAAATCACTTGTTTTAGAATCTAAAGAGATGATTCGTTCTGGTGATGTGTTTCAAATTTTACTGGCAAATCGTTATACTCAAAATGGTCATATCGACCCTTTAAGTTTTTATAGACTTTTACGTTCTAAAAATCCTTCTCCTTACCTCTTTTTACTTGACTATGAAGAGTTCTCTATTTGTGGTTCATCACCAGAAGTTATGGTACAGTTAAGTGACAATGAAATTTTACTACGTCCTATAGCAGGAACAAGAAAACGTGGTAAAAACAAACAAAGAGACAAAGAGCTAGAACTTGAGATGATTAATGACCCAAAAGAGTGTGCAGAACATCTTATGCTTATAGACCTTGGTCGTAATGATGTTGGACGTGTAGCCAAAACAGGAACGGTAAAAGTAACCGACATGATGAGAGTAGAACGCTACTCGCATGTAATGCATATGGTATCCGATGTCAAAGCCACTATTGATGAGAACAAAGATATGTTTGACCTCTTTAGAGCCACATTTACAGCTGGTACCATGACAGGAGCTCCTAAAATAAGAGCAATGGAACTCATCGCCCACTATGAAGGTCTAAAACGTGGATTCTACTCTGGTTCAGTTGGGTACTTTGCTTTTAATGGTGAAATGGATTCATCTATAGCCATTAGAACAGCACTGATTAAACCTGACTCTATAACACTTCAAGCAGGAGCTGGTGTGGTTGCTGATTCTATTCCTGAACTTGAATACCTTGAAGTTAAAAATAAACTGGGTGCATTACTTGCAACCATCAAAGATATGGAGAAGCTCTAAACTCTCCATATAAGTATATATTCTAATTATAGTTTTATTTTTTAAATAAATATAAACAATATATCATTTTTTTTGCTATTTTTTAGTATACTCTTACTAAGAAAAGGAAAATCAATGCGTTCACTAAAAAAGACACTTTTACTACTTATTTTATCGGCTACATTACTTATGGCCAATCAAAATACATCTACTTACAGTCAAGAAGTCATCGTTGACATCAATAGAGCTCTCTTAAGCAATGACCAACATATAGTTAAAAACCAAACCATGCTTCAAAACTTTTATCAACAACGCCAAAATAGAGCGTTATGGTTAACGGAAAACTGGAGAATAAAAGGTAGCAAAGTGATGCATCTTTTAGAGTATATTAAAAGAGATTTAACACTAAACCCACATGGTTATATTCGTAAAAAAGGGCAAATACTTACAAAAAACCTAGAACAAAGACACACACAAGAGGGGCTTATCTCTCTTGAAGTACAACTAACTTCTCTTTATTATGAGTTTTTACACCATACTGTTTATGGAGAGATAGATTGGAATGGATTTGAAGCAGAACTCGAAAACTTAAAGAGGACAACTGCTGTTGATTACAACTGGGTAAAATATCCACTGAAGTTTGATATTATTTCACTAATGTCACAAGAAGACATTACACAGACACTTCATAATATAACACCTAAAGGGTATGGTTATCAAAAACTTATAAATTCACTTCGAGAGCTTTATGTTGTAAAATGGAAAGGTGGATGGAACAGACTACCTCCTTTTAAAAGTATAAAAAAGGGTTATGCTGGTCCGATTGTCAAACAACTACGTGAACGTCTAAAATTTTCAAAAGACTACAGATGGTGTAAAAACTCTAGCAATGGAACTAAATTTGACACTTGTCTCGAAAAAGCAGTTAAAAGATTTCAAAGACGTCATGGACTAACTGAAGATGGAGTAGTAGGAAAAGGAACTCAACAGGTATTAAATATACCTGTTGAACAAAAGATAAACAAAGTTCTACTCAATATGGACAGAATAAAATGGTTACCACGTATAAGAGCTGAGCGTTACATTAATGTCAACATTCCAGAATACATGCTCCACTATTTTGAATATGGACAAGAGGTACAAAAATTAAGAGTTATTGTAGGAGATAAAAAACACCCTACTCCTGTCTTTAGTAATGAAATATCGTATATTACATTAAACCCTTATTGGAAGATTCCTGAAGGTATTGTTAAAAGAGAAGTGGTTCCAGCAATGCTAAAAGATCCTAACTATATAAAAAAACAAGGACTTGAAGTACATACAACATGGGAAGAGAACTCTTCTATTGTACCTCTTAATAGTATAAACTGGAATGATTATGCCGATGGTAAAGAGAAATTTCCTTATAGACTTATGCAACCACCAGGACAAAGAAATGCTCTTGGAAAGATTAAATTTAAATTTCCAAATAACTTTTCCGTTTATCTTCATGATACACCGTCGAAACATCTGTTTAGAAAAAAGTCAAGAGCATTCTCTCATGGCTGTGTACGACTTTCAAAACCTCTATCTTTATTAAAAACCATCTCATATGATCCAAGTATTGACTTAATAGAGATGAATACTGTGTTGGCAGGAAAAGAGAAGCAAGATGTCATTTTAACCTATAGAATTCCTATTAATCTCATCTATCTAACTGCATGGGTAAATGAGAATAATGAACTTACCTTTGGAGATGATGTCTATAATTATGATAAGTATCAACATCGTATTATCAAATAAAAGTTAAAAAAGAGTTTCAATGTTTTCATAAATTTATTTTCTGATATAATCTTAAAAAATTTTCAGGAAATAGTATGAAACTCTTTAGCATCTTTGGAAATCCCGTTTCCCACTCAAAATCACCACTCATGCACAACTACACTTTTAAAGGTTTAAACTATCATGGTTGTTACACCAGATATAAACTTGAAGATGGCACAAAACTTAGAAAAAAGATTTTTGACTTAAATATAACAGGTATAAATATCACCGTTCCTCATAAAGAAGAAGCATTTAAAGCTTGTGATGTACTTGACCCCTTTGCACAAAAAGTAGGTGCTGTCAATACTATTGTCAAGAAAGATGGAAAACTGTATGGGTACAATACAGATGCACCAGGATTTTTAAAAGCCATTGAAGAGTTTAGTAATGTCAAAAGAATACTTTTTTTAGGAGCAGGAGGAACAGCACAATCTACCTCTGTTGTACTGCGTGATGCAGGATATGATGTAACTTTACTGAACAGAAGTGAAACCCGTCTAAAACGCTTTCATGAAGATGGTTTTCAAACCTATACTTTTGAGACATTCGATAAAGATTTAACATTTGATTTAATAGTCAATATGACCTCTGCTGGACTAGAAGATGAGAGTTTACCCTGCCCTAAAGAGATACTAGAAAAAGTCCTTCCAAATAGTGTAGCCTGTGTTGATGTCATCTATGGTAAAGAGACAGCCTTTTTAAAGTTTGCAAAGTCTCATAATAAACCTACCAAAGATGGCTCGGACATGCTTCTTTATCAAGGAATTATTGCCTTTGAATACTTTACTGATAATAAGTTTACATTTGATGAGATAAAACCTCATATGATGAAGGCTTTTAGATAAGTTGTAACATGGATAAGCATCCATGTTTTACAATTGATTAAAGAGCTAGTTTGTACTGTTTGTATCAGCTCCAGCATAGTACTCTGGCTCAAATCCATCTTTAAAAAGTTTCATCATTCCACCCGTTAAATTGACAACTTTATAGCCCTTCTTCTTACCCAAAAAATTAGATATTAATTTTGTTCTACTTCCTGTATTACAGATAATAGCAAACTGTTCATCTTTATCTACCACTTTATTAAGCTCTTCAAGAAAGCTGTCTATATCTACCCCTCCTCTTTCATCAAAAAATGTAAGCAGTATAGAGTTTCGAATAATCCCCATCTGAACCCATTCACCTTCTGTCCGGATATCAATAATTTTCATTTTAGGATTATTGACAAACTCAATTGTTGCTGGTCTTTCAATAATCTCTGCAAAAAGTGTTGAGCCTAGAAGTAATAATCCAAATAATATTTTTTTCATTGTTGTTAGTCCTTGTTATATATTAATATTTTAGGGCTAATAATAGCGTCTAATCGTGAATAATTTGTAAAAAATAGGAGGTTTTAGAAAAAAGAGACCTAAAATTTGGTCTCTTTTTCTATTAATGTAAAAAGTGTCTTACTGTTGTAAAATAAAGTGAAATTCCATGCTCATTCGCAGCTGCTATAACTTCTTCATCTCTAATGCTTCCACCTGGTTCTATAATGGCTTTAACACCAGCTTCAGCTGCTGCATCTATACTGTCACGGAACGGGAAGAATGCTTCTGAAGCCATTGCTGCTCCACTTACATCTATGTCCATCTCTTTTGCTTTTTTCAAGGCACATTGAGCAGC